>ERZ1027125.501-NODE-501-length-16365-cov-6.445494_pt1 | contig 16365 bp, 23 predicted proteins | sample MGYA00519249_ERZ1027125 | MGnify/ENA primary metagenome ERZ1027125 (study PRJEB26926, sample SAMN06164580) | human gut metagenome | biome: ENVO:00009003; feature: ENVO:2100002; material: ENVO:00002003 | host: Homo sapiens | place: USA | collected 2012 ... | reverse complement strand
GGTCTAAAACCGCGTCTTTTATCTGTTTTGTTATTCCGTTCATATCTTTATCGTTTTTACTTGTTTATTTCGTTTCTGTCGGCCTTTCTCCCGCCGGAGGTATGTTTTACCGTCCGGCGGTGTGAGGCGCTAAATTAGGCGGGTTATTTTAGCGTAATTCCGTGCCTATTGTGTAATGCAGTAACCCATGCGCGTTTAGCTGCGCACATTGCCTCGCTTATAGTTCCGCCCTCGAAGTTGGATGTTATCAAGTTTGATACAACCTTATAAGCGTCAATCGTGCTTATTTCTTGCTGTTTGCTTTCTTTGTCGTTTAAACCGACAAAAAGCGTGAATTTTGTAAGTTCCATAATTTTGATTTACTTGCCCCGCTTAATCTGTGAAGACAAACGGCGGGGCTTTCGTTTGTCCGTTGGGAACTCTTTCCCTTTCTTTCATGCCTCTAAATTACAGCTTTTTTACGACCTAAACAAAATTAATTAGTTAAATATCAAATTTTTACGCACAAAATACAGCCAAAATAAGACACGATAAAAAACAAAACACGATCGATCGCATGCAATTGAAAAAAACGCGTAAAATCGAACGTATTCAAGCGAAAAGCACTATATTTGCCACGACCGAAAAACAAACGAAAATAAAGCACTGGATTTTTAACATTGTTAAGAACAGAAAATGCAGCGTTTTTAACAAAAAAAGAGTGTTTGTAAGTGCTTGAAAATCAAAAATATAACATTCGTTATTTAGAATCGTTCTAAATAATTTTCAAGAAACGCGCATAAATGCAAAGTTTCAGCGTTACGGCGGACACGGCAATATTGTAACTGTGCGAATTATAGCGCAATTAAACCGGAAAGGGGTGCAGGGGGGTAGTGATTGATCCGAACCGACGGAGGCTGGTGCGACCCTGAAAAATTTTTTTCTTCAAAATTTCACTCAACTGCCAAAACTCAACCTTTATATATTTTTAACATTCATGCACAACAATGCAGTGATCTGAACCTGTAACTACATGAATAAATTATTGATTATTATATATTTATATCTTAAAATGTAGCTGTGAACCAAAAATTCAAAGAAAATTACGCACGATAGTAAGATATTGACAAATCTTATAAGGCGAAGAAAAAAAGTTTATGATAAAATATATATACTACTTCATCGCTTAATTTCGCTTAACTTGCTGAGAAGCAAGAGAAAAAGGGAAAAGAGACAACTACACGGGAAGGGATTAAAACGGAAGCAAGGAGGCGAAAATGGGGTTGTTTTTAGCCTATTTCGGGTCTGACTCTCGCATCCCCAAAACCTATACCCACATTATAGGTTTATTTGGATAATCTACAATATAGCTTTAACTTTGCTACATGAACATCGGACTGATAGACGTAGATAAGACTCGGTTTCCAAACCTTGCGTTGATGAAGATAGCGGCATACCACCGTTCTCTTGGCGACAGTGTTGAGTGGGCTGACCCGATGTTCGGAATCTATGACAGGGTTTATGCGAGCAAGGTCTTTGTTTTTACACCCGACTTCACCGATTATTACGACTGTGAGGTAGTCAAGGGAGGCACTGGGTATTCGCTGACTTCGGCACTTCCAGATGAGATAGATCGCTTACAGCCGGATTACTCCATATATCCAGAAATAGACAGCAAGACAGCCTATGGATTCCTTACTCGCGGATGTCCGAATAAGTGTGCTTGGTGTTGTGTGCCGCGCAAAGAGGGGAACATACGCCCTTACATGGACGTGGACGAGATAGCCATTGAGGGACGCAACAAATTGGTGCTGATGGATAACAACATTCTCGCCTGCGACTACGGATTGGAGCAGATTGAGAAGATAATCAAGCGAGGTTATCGCGTGGACTTCAATCAAGCCCTCGATGCAAGGCTTGTAACCGATGAAATAGCCGCTATGCTGGCAAAGGTGCATTGGCTGTGTCCTATTCGCTTCGGGTGCGACACTCCGCGACAGATCGGCGAGGTTGAGCGAGTTATGAAGATGATAGACTCGCATTGCCACACGCCCAAGTCGTATCTTATGTACACAATGATAAACGGCAATATGCAGGAATCCTACGAGCGTCTTATGTATTTCCGCGACAACAAGCGTGTGAGGGTCGTTGCACAGCCTTTCCGTGACCTTAATAATCCCAATCAAGTAATTCCTCAATGGCAGAAAGATATGGCTCGTTGGGCAAACAGACGGGAGTTGTGGACTTCATGCGATTTCAAAGATTTCGAGCCTCGCAAAGGCTTCGTTTGCCGTGAGTATTTCTCTGATAAACAAATTGTATTATGAATACCTCCTCCCCCATCACCCTCCTGCACGGCGACTGCCTTGAAATCCTGCCTACGATAGCGGATAAGAGTGTAGATGCCGTGATATGCGATTTGCCATACGGCGTTCTAAACAAAAGCAACAAGCACGCCTCATGGGACAAGGAGCTGCCATTAGATGCCCTTTGGGAGCAATGGAATCGGATAGTCAATCCAAACGGCGCGATAGTGCTGTTCGGGCAGGGATTGTTCTCGGCAAAGCTGATGTTGAGTGAGCCTAAGATGTACCGATACTCGCTTGTGTGGGACAAAGGTAGAACTACGGGCTTCCTTAACGCCAACCGCGCTCCATTGCGTCAACATGAAGATATACTTGTGTTCTATCGCCAGCAGCCGACCTATAACCCGCAGAAAAGGATCGTTGAACCGCATCTGAGGACGCACTCGAGAAACGCGAAATCAGCACCAAACTCAAACTCCTGCTATGGTAATTTTAAGCAGTTAGCGCAAGATGGGACATCGTGTGAGAAGTTCCCTACTTCGATACTGAGGTTCCAGAAGAAGCATAAGGATTGGTTCCACCCCACAGAGAAAGACGTGGCTTTATTGGAATACCTGATTAAGACTTATACCAACGAGGGCGATTGCGTCTTAGACTGCACGATGGGTAGCGGCTCAACAATGGTTGCTTGCGCAAACACAGGACGCAGGGGTATCGGCATTGAGCTGATGCAGGAGTATTACGACATTTCCGTGAAGCGGGTAAATGACGCTCAGTCTCAACTTAAATTGGATTTAACATAATACAATTTCAAGCGTATTCATCGTGAATTAAAATAAGAAATATGATAGAAAGCATTAAATTCAGAGGCAAGACACTCAATTATGACCCAATGACGATGCCCGAATTGGCAGAGGGTTGGTACTATCAGGAACTTCATAACGGAGAGATGCGACACTTGATAACAGATGGAGCACACACCTTTGAGGTAGATGGAAACGCCGTAGAGATGGTATCAGGATTGTTCGACAAGCCTCTCGCTTCGCGCATGACCGCCGAGGAGAAAGAGATGGTAAGAAAAGAGTATGCCGACACCTATCCTAATGATTTTGATAGGGGAATTGTCAATATATCAAAGGCATGCCTGCTGGTGCGAATTTTCGGTGAGGATTTTTTTAAGAATGACTAATAATGATTTCAGAGCAAACGTATTCATATTTAGTGTCGTGGCTCTGCCCTGCGATGGAGGCGGAGTATAAGCGGCTCTATTCAAAGGGCAAGGACGGAGGCAAGCTGAGAGGTCTCGGCAAGTACGACAAGAACGTGTATCAGGGTCGTGTTGACCGACTTAGATCGATTGTCCGCAACCTTATCTGCGAGGACAAAATGAAACGCTTTCTCTCGGACGGCTCAAAGAGCGCGATATATGCGTTTAACGGCGTTTGTTTCGTGCGTGTGGAGGACAGGGAGATATTCTTAAAGGAGTTTATCAAACGGGCGTTCATTGAGCTTGATTTGGGCGAGAAATACAATGACGAGTACCCTGCAAAGGCTATCGCGATGAGCTGCCTTGACACGATTTCGAGCAGCGACAAGTATCTGTATCGCCCGAATCGGCGTTATGTAGCGTTCAGAAACCTTGTGTATGACGTTGAGAAACGAAAAGCCGTCAAGCCGAGCGTTGAGCAATGCCCGGCTATCGTGCTTGACCTTGAATACAAGGACAAGGATGAGCTGTACCGCGAGTGCGGAAATAAGTATGGTATAATGGATAATCCCTGCAAGTTGTGGGACACGAAAATAGCCGAGATAATCCCGAATAAGGACGCTCGGAGCGTGTTCCAGCAGTGGTGCGGCGCACTTATCGCGGACAAAAGTCAATTTAAGCTCGAATACTGCCTGTTCCTACTTGGCCCCGGCGCAAACGGCAAGTCCGTTGTGTCGAATGTGATAGCTTCGGTGTTCGGCAAGGAGTATTTTTCGTGCTTCTCGTTCCGGCAGTTGTTCAAGGACAGCGACCGCAACGTGAATATCGCGGCACTCGCCAACAAGGTAGCCAACTTCATAGACGATATGGACGGCAAGGAGTTGTCAGGAGGCGACTTCAAGCGGTTTGCAAGCGGAGGCGAGTTTCAGGGACGTGTGCCTTACGACAAGAAGCCTGTCAAGGTTATTGCCCCTCCCCTGCTATGCTGTGCCAACACTATGCCCGAAACAGAAGATGACAGCTACGGAGGTCAGCGCAGACGCTTGGTGGTGCATACGACCACGCGGGCGTTTACTGGCGAGGACAGGGACACGAGCCTTACCTACAAGCTGACGCGCCCCGAAGCGCTTATGTATATCTTCCATTGGATAGTGGAGGGCTACCGCATATTCGCCAAGAACAAGGGCGATATTGTCATGGGCGAGGATATGAAGAAGTCGCAGGAGATAATCATGGCAGGGAGCAACAATATGCGCCGATGGTGGGCGGAGAACGATTACGAGGCGGTCAAGGAGTACGACAAGGACTGTTGGCGCAGTCTTGCGGAGCTGTATGACGAATACAAGGCGTTTGCCGAAGCAGAGGGAAGCAAACAGCACGCCCGCCCCGAATTGTCGGCTATGCTGTCTCAGAAAGGGTGCTTCAAGCAGAGATTGCAAGTTGGCTATGGCTTTTGTCTGCGAAAGAAAGAGGCGACACCCGTGTGAGTGCCGCCCCTTATAGCGTCATACTGTCATCGGTACACCGCGATATGCGTATTTTTCGGCGACTTTCAGAACAAGAGCCTCGTAAGTATTGGCTCTGACGAAGAATGTTCGGTTCGGTGCTTCTCCCTTATACAGCACTCTTGCAGTGTAGCGGTGCGAGTAGTAGAGTTTGAGCGTGATTTTCTTTGTGGATGGGTAGCGTCGCATAAAATATGCGATGAAATACTCCCGAAGTTCGGCTGTGAGCCGATTTTGCGCTTCCGACCGTGGTCTGTTCGTTGTAGTGGCTAATGTTTCCATTACGTTATTATTGAGCATAAAAAACCGCATCAAGTCCTGCTCTGGTCATAACGCAGACCCCCGATGCCGTCACCGACACCACGCGACTTGACACGGCTATATTGTTATAAACTATGTGACTTACGGATACAATAAACGCACCCCGATAAGGAAGTGCGGCATCATACCGCGTTATTTTTGAGCGCAACAAAATTACGCCCAAAAATCCGATTTTCCAAATTTATTTCAGAAAAATCAGCGGCTTATGCTCCGCTGTGGATTGTTTCACAGCGCAAAGTTAATGTAATCTTGTTGATTATACAAAGAAATCTACAACTATTTTGTAGATTTTGAGATTTTGATTATATTTGCATTTGTGAAGTGTGCGAGGCTTCGATTGACGATATTAACGGCTCAGATGATTAACTCGGTTCTCGCACAGCCGGGCGAAAGTTTGAGCCTTGTTTTATAAAATGAATAAACTCAAAAACTTCATTACAAACATCCTTGTGATTGTCGCATTGGCTATCCTATGGGCGTTCTATGCACCTTATGCCATCTGCAAGGCTCTTATCGACATTGAGGCTCTGAAAGAGTTTTCAGAAGACGTAATGATTGCGATAGGCAATATTCGTTACGAAGCGGGCAGAGCTTTACGCAGACGCTCAACCCATAACGCAGTCATAAATGAGTGCATTAAAGAGTTGCAGAAGCAAGAGGGACTGAAAGACGCCAAAGGCAATCTATGGCTCGGAATATACAATTTCTTAAAGGAACAATACAAATGACTAACGAAATCAAAGTATGCGACAAGGTGAGGGTGTCAAAGGATATACCGCAGTTTTACCGCAGATACAACTCGTATAAAGTGTTTGATGTAGAGCATCAAGTGGTAGATATTGAAGACGGAATAGCGTTACTCGACTCAATCCAGTCAAAGTATGTTACCACTATCCCCTGTAAATATCTCGTCAAGGTCGATGCGGAGGCGAAAGAGCCGAAGTTCAAGGTGGGCGATAAGGTAGTGAGTAAGCCTCCGTTTGTTGAAAAAGTTTGGACGGTGTTTGGGTATGACGATAAGATTCCCTATATGGTGATGGTTGTCGATGGCGAGTATATCAACGAGCGTAACCTTGAACCCTACACCGAGCCAACGGAGCAGGCGGAGGCGGAGAAGCCTAACCACACCATAAAAATCCCCGTGGAAGTCGACCTCACGGAGAGCTTTTGGGCCGCATACACCGCCGACCTCGCCAAAGAGATAGCGTTGAAAGTCGCGAACAAGTACAACGACCCCGAACAAGACGCCGAGTATGCCGTTTCGGTTGCCAAAGCGGTTGTAGAGGGGCTTAAAAGGAAGTGAGTATGATAGACAGTTTTACAATAGATGGTAAACGATACGTCCTCAAAAAGGATATTGCGCGTCCAAGCGACCGTGCTATATGCTGGGTGTATGTAGCTGAGGATGGAGAAATTTTTGGCGATTATTACGTTACTAATTGGTCTTGTCGGGAGTTAGACAGGCTGAATGGGTTGTTGGGCGAAATGCAGAGAAACGGGCATGAAGTCGTTATTCCGATAGTCTTTAAGGATGTCCGTATCAGACCGCTTGATATTGTCCGATGGATTAAAGACCCGACATGGGTAGGAATCGTTACAGAGGGCTATGAGAATCATTTTTCAGTTAATTGGCTTGCAAATAGTCGTGCTGAATCAAGCTGCCCCTACAACGCATGGCATGATATTCGAGAGGGAAAGATTGAAAAGATAGCCAACTTGCCCGATGAGTTATCAAAAGCGATGGCACATCCGTTTGGCGGTGGGTCACTTAAACCGTATGAGCTGGTGTAAGTAATGGAGAGCAAGGAGCGCGAGGCGTACAGGATGAAGTGCCGATACTACGGTTGTGATGGCGGCTGTGGCAAACGGTCTTATGTCAAACGCATCAACGCATTTAACAGCATGGGAATAGTTATTCTTTGCACTCCCGACTGCAACTGCGCGAGAATGAAAAGGTGTGATAAAAGATAAGAAATGAGCATAAAGATTAAACAGCGTAGGCCTTACCTCGTGAAAGAGGTTGGCGAGTGGAAGTTTACGTTCCACTACAAGGAGGGAAGCATCGAGAAGACTTTCCTTTCGATAACGAGTACGAGCGGCATTATGAATATACATTTGGGGGGTAACACTCACGCTTTTGGCTACCTCTTAGCCGCCGCGAAGCAAGGTTTGGACAATCAACTTGCCGGATATGCTACGACACTATATATTCCTGCAATGGGAATCACACAAGACCAAGGTCTGTGCAATGACGTTCAAAAGGCTATCAGCAAGTGGATGAAGCGCAAGGAAGCCGAGGCAAAGAGTGCGGCGAAAGCCGTCACCCCCGAACAAGACATGGCGAGTGCCGCTTTAATGGAGGACATTGTTTCCGAGCAGGGCATGAGCAAGAAAGAGCTGAAAGCGAAAAGAGAGGCTGACAGACAAATGATGAAAGAGGTATTGACCGAAAAGGACAATGGCGAGTAAGAACCGACCAATCATTGACAGAGGCGTAGCCCTTTCCACAATTTCCTTGATAGATTTTTGTTACCGCAAGGGGGTTGAGGACGCGCACCGCATCGGCGACGAGGGTTTGGCGAGGGAATTTCTCGACAAGGTGTCGCAGACTGGCGTGTACGGCTTTCTGAACGAGGATGGCGTTACGATGAATTGGAAAGAGTGGACGCTTCGGCTTATGGCGCAGGCGCGAATGACGAGCTGGAACGGAGCGATGACGCGCTATTTCTCGCTTATAGGAAGTCGCCCGAATCAGAACTACCTCGGCGCGTTTATCCCCGTGTCGCAAGCCTTTTACGCGAAAGGTTTGCGCGACTATGTGGATAACAGACAGCAGTTCGATTATGCGCTGTTTCAAGAGAAAACGAGGGTGTTTTTGACAGCCAAAGGCTTTCAGAACGTGAATAACAGACGGTACATAGACGAAATTCAGTTGTGTTGTTTCGACCTTCAACGGCGCGACAATGCGGTATGGGAGAGCAAAACGCACTATGAGGCGAACAAACTCGGTGCGATTAAGCCGATGCAATTTGATTGGTATATCCGTGCTGTCGGTCTCGCCCTAATGACTAATAAGTATTGAGTATGGCAAAGAAATCGGCAAACGTATATTCCACACTCGGAGCAAGCAACCATGCCGCTGGAGAAAGGGCGCAGTACGACTTGTATTGCACACACCCGAAAGCGGTTGAAGAATTGCTCAAACTTGAAAAATTCTCTAACTGCATTTGGGAACCGTGCGACGGATTGGGGCATATATCCGACACCCTTATCAATCGCGGCTATGATGTGCGCAGAAGCGACATAATTACGAGAAATAGAGATATTGAGCAACTTGATTTTCTTTTATACAATGGCAAAGAATGGCAGGGTGATATAATTACTAATCCTCCATATTCTTGTGCTACGGATATGGTGCGTAAAGCATTGTCGGTCGTTACAGACGGATGCAAGGTCGCTATGTGGCTTCGCATATTGTTCCTTGAGAGCAAACACAGGCAGGAGCTTTTCAGAGAATTTCCGCCGAAGCGAATTTGGGTATCATCTTCACGGATAGAATGCGGAAAGAACGGAGTTTTTGGGAAAGGCTCTCCGCAGGGATACGCATGGTTTGTTTGGGAGAAAGGATATAAAGGTGAAACGAAAATAGACTGGTTTTGATATGGCAAGACCGATAAAGATACAGCACCCGACACCTCAAACGCGAAGTGTGGCGCAAGCAGTTCTGCCTATTGGAATGTACTGTAACAAGCCCCTGCAAACTGCAAAAGTTGGCGATGTGGTGCAATTTCAATGCGAGTGGCGAAAGGACAATCGAGTAATCACCAACATCTGCCGCTTCCGCATCAATTCGCCGGAATTTACTTTTATTCTCCGCAGCGTCTATGGCGAGAATATGACTATCGCCAAGCTGATGGAGCGTTGGGAAGCGTTGGCGATAGTTGAGGGAATCGGTAAAAGTGGATTCAGCCATGACGAAGCAATCATAGTCGAGGTGTCTAATTTAGAATGATTCCAAATAAGAGATGAAAGGCTACAACCGCAGACAGTATCACAACAGCGGCAGGGCGCAACGGATAGCCGCTAATAGGGAACGGAAACGCCAAGAGCGGTAGGAACTGCGCAAGGCGGGTGTCGCGGAGGCAAAAGAAGCTCTGCGTGTCCTAAATGCTTACCAAAGTGCGAGGATTGAAACCGAGTATTGTATAATCCACAATTCGACAGCGAAAGTGATTTACGAAAAATATCTAAAAGACAATGGAGAAGAAATTTAACGTAGGCGACCGTGTGATGTGTACCGATAACGGTGCGCTCGGGGTTATAACAAGTATTGATATTGACCCGATAGGTGTTTGCGATGGCTATACGGTGCTTTTCGATGATGGCGAAGAAACGTGGATATGTGCTGATATGGTCGTGCATAGCGACGAACCCCCATACGACCCCAAGACCGCTTTTCTCTCGGAGCTGAAAGGGCTGTTGGAGAAGTATGGAGCTTGTATTTACGATGATGAGCAATACAAGCTAATCATTGAATTTAACAACGGAGATAGCTTGGAATGGAAATGGAGTGACAAGTCGTATGACGAAAGCAAACTTACTCCCGACAACATAATGGAATACGACAAGGAATGAGCATGGAATATGATTGGCAGACAGTAAACGGCACAGTTCCGTCTAAGGCTAACCAATATAAGGTGGTTACTTTGTATGGGCATGGCTCTCTTGCAAAGCAAAAAGGGCTGAAAGAATATGAGGATAAGTTCTATATGCAAGTTGGCGCATACCGTAATCTGCATATCAAAGGGATGTTTGAGTTCCATTGTAGGGTATATTATCCGTCTATGCGATCCGATATTGATAATGCCCTAAAAGTCGTATTGGACTGCTTGCAAAAGACAAATACTATTGAGAACGACAATAAATGCGTCAAGGTGATTGCTGAAAAGTTTATAGACAAGGTAAGACCTCGTATAGAGTTCAAAATAATAACGATTGACTGATACATTTACGATAACAAGAGCGATGTATGATAGATTGTAGAATACCATACTGCGGCGAGAGCTGCTGTTTCCGAGCCCCAGAATGTTCAGACGGCTTCGGTTATTGCAACCTTGTGGAGCATAGTACCTACTGTGGCGACCAATGCGTGTTAGACCACACGAAGATTAAGCCTAAGCAGATAGCCAAAGCCATGCACTACATTCAGAAGTGGCGCAGAAGGGCAGAGATACCGATGCCATCGCATTATGTTATCGGGATTGTTACAGACGCGGCGATTTATCAGTTGCGCAAAATGAAGTAATATGGCAGAAACAGAACGACTCTTACCGAACAGACCAAATCCCGATACAAGCAAAATCCCTGCCTCAGACAAGGATTTGCTCAGTTACTCCATCGCCTTTGCGATACCAAACCAAAAGGCTTTCGCGTTGTGGCATCCGGAGTTTTTAGACAGCTCCGGCAAGCTGAACAAGACGGGGCGGGCGGCTTGTACGCAGTTTTTCAATTACTCTAAAAACCGTGAATACTCGGATAGCTATGCCGCTTATCTGAAAGAGTTTTTGAGCAAAAATGAGCAACCCAAATCTGAGACCTCGGCAATCATAGACGATGCGCGAAAGGACAATGCTCGTGTCGCGCTCTACAATAAGGTTATAAGGCTGATTGAGGGGGATGACGAGTTAGACCCAGACACTCTGAAAATCGCCGTGGATATGGCGAAGAAACTCTCTATTGTGGCTGATGATGCCGAGGAGCAAGTGATTAAACCAATTCGTGTGCTTCCAGAGCGTTGTGGGTCATGTAGAATGAGGATATTTACCGAATCTATGGTGAGCGAGGGCAAAGTGTTGGATATGTGTCAATGGTGCAAAGCGAGGAAATGCGCCGAAGAACACGGCTACCGATTCAATGACGGTAAAGACATTTTGGAGATTCCGAAAGAGGTTATTGAAGAATTGGAGAGCAAGAATAATGTCAAATTGGAGGACATCTTATCGGGACGTGTAAATAATTAACCAATCAAAATAACAACAATGAGCAAACAACCACTATTCAAAGTTAATGACCGCGTGAACTTCATGGCGTGGACGGTCGAGATAGAGGACAACCACGAATTGGATGTGTTGAAAAGTTTCGTGGGTTACATCAAGCAGGTGCGCAAAGGACGGTTCAAGACGCGCTATGCCATCTGTGTAGCGAAAACAGATGATATGTATGTTGTGCCTGAAAAGGATATTTTTGGCATTGTAGATAGGAAAGAGTATAAACAGTAAAAATCAAACGAAAATGGAAATTAAGGCAAAAGTCGTGCAAGTTCTCCCAATGGAGGGCGGCACAAGTAAATCTGGCAACGCATGGAGCAAGGCGAGCCTCATAGTGGAAACAGCCGAGAATCCGCAGTACCCGAAAAAAATCAAAATATCCAATATAAAAAATGCCGAGGCTTTCTCTAAAATCGCTATTGGTACGGAAGTATCCTTTAAGGTTGAAGTGGAGAGCCGCGAATACAACGGAAGATGGTACACTGAGGTAAATTGTTGGGGTTGGGACGTTCATCAATCTACACCGACACAGCAAACTCCTGTTCAGCCCGTACAGAATCCGCAAGCTCCGGATACTCCTCCTACTGACGATCTACCTTTCTAATGCTAACTACAATGAAAAAGCTATTCTGTTTTAACAGTGGATTGCTTTCCGAAAGTCTCAAAACAACAATAGAGGTGTCTGGGTTATCAGAACTTGTCGAAAGAGTAACTAATAACTTTGGAAATCGCCTAATTAACATACGGATACTAAACGATCCGAAGAAAGATCCTCGTTTATCCGAAGAATGGGGTGATACATGTTATTACGTAGTCGCCGATTTTGACGGTTATACTGGACAATGTATCGGAATGAGCAACTTTTACGAAAATAGATTATCTTAATTGATAGGAACAAAAAGTGGAGATAGATCAAATACTATTCGCCACTTTTTGTTATATTTTCTTCGATTCTTTTGTACGCAAATTTCATCATTCGATTCGTGTTAATTCTATCATCGAACGCCGATAAAATATAAGATATGCAGCGAGGCGTTACGTTGAATATTCTCGCAATAGATGACGGGTATAATCCGATTTCCGATAGCAATTTAACAACCATGTGCCTTGCGTCAACGACTTCTTCGGTTTTTATTTTTGACAAAATCTGATCCTTCGTAATACCTGTTTCATTCGCAACCGATGAAAAGATATAAAGAATTAGTTCGTTTTTATTCATTTATATATTTTTTTTGTAATTTTGTCGTGCCAAACAAATACACAGCAAAAGTGAGTTCTCAAAGTTCATAAAATGAATTAACTAATTCCCTCCGGGCTTCGTGAACTCACCTTGTGTGAAATTTGTTTGGCGACAGAATTTCATGGCTCGGAGGGATTCATATTCTCCTCCGATTTGTTTTCATGGTGTCAGATCCCTGCTATTCAGCTATTGACTTACCTTTTGCGGCGTTGTCGATTTTCGGTTTCGCGCCGTTATCCTCGTCCACAACTTCTATTGTTTCCTGCGGCTCGCCGTATTCCTTTTCGACTTCGGCTTTCGCGACAGCCGGAATACGCGCCTTGATGTCAAGTTCCTCTTTCCATTCGCGCTGAATCTGCTCGTAGTCCTCGATATGGTTATTGCCGATGTCAGACATTGCGGATTTGCGTGACTTAACCCTATATGCCACTTGGTCGAGTTCGCGTTTCAAGACTTCGGAATCGTTTTGTGGAATCCACGGGTCAGAGCCGCAAGAAGTACGCATGGTTGCAATCTTGCCGTTTCCCTCGATCTTTGCTACGAGAGCCTTGAACACATCGACGAGGCTTACAAGAGAGGGATAAAGATGCACAAACTCGTTCTTGCACCAAATGATAGTGTCGGTAAAAAGCAACTTGATTGCCGAGGACGAGGGGTCTGTGGAGCGGAATATTTCGGGAGAAATATCGACGCTCATGGTGGATTCGCGGATAGACTTCTCTTTGTTGGCAATATCTATGGTTGCTATGTCGGATAGATTCGGGGGTGTTAAGAACTTGGCATCGGAGGCTTTAAGTTCCTCTACTGCGCCTTTCACGCCGATAATCTTTCCCGTCGAATCAGTGCGAGGCAGATTGTCTATGTCGGTCGCCTTGACAAACAATGGTGCCTGCGAGTTTGCACGCACACCATCTGCTACAAACGAGCAAGCCTTTTCAAGTGTGCCGATTTCTTGATTGGCTATACCCGACGGAATGTCAGGCACTCTGAAATAGGTACAGGGGTTGATTCCAACGGGCGTTTGCGTGGGATTGTCGGCAAGACAACGCCAGCCATCCTCACTCATTTTTGCGGAGTCCCATTTAAGACCTTTTGCGAACCAACCCGAAAAGCGCATAAACCACGAAGCGTCCTTTTCGCTCACCTTGTCACCCTCAATCCATGTCTGCACACGCTCGGTAGTGAAAATATCCACAGCACGTCTGCCTCGTAAGGTGTAAAGACGGGTCAGCACGGGATTGCGGTTCTCGTCATAGTCGGGGAAAAGCACATCGCCTTTGAGGTAACTGAACACCTCATATCGGAGCTGCCCGTTGTGGACGTATTGGTATATCGCGCCGTCGCCCGTGAGGTAGCAGGACTTCACAAGCTCCATCCACGCCGTGTCAAGTCCGGCACTATCTTTCCACGAGTTGAGCTTTTCGCCGAGTTCGTGGTCTTTATCCTCGTGGCATACCCAGAAGCCGTTACCCGCCATGAACGCCGTCTTTGAGGTGTTTATTCGCATCTGCAAACCGAAGCGTACCGTTTCCACAGGTTCAAAATCAACTATATACCACTCGTTTATAGGCTTGCCCTCCTCGTCAAGGACTGCGTTGCCGTCTTTATCAAGTTTTTTGCGCACCTCGTAAATCGGGCGCATACTCATATATTTGCTGTTTATGTCGTGCGCCAGAGGGTCGTTCTCGCGGCAGAAATCCTCCTGCGTCAGGAGCATATAACAGCCATCATCAAACGACATAGCTGGCTCCTGATAATACTGCGCTCCGACGGGGGTATGCTTATCGACGGCATCGGGATTTATCCTGCGCCGCCAAAACTGTTTCTGTAATCTGTCTGAAATTCTCATATCTCGTATCTGTTGTTATCGGAATCTGCGCCACGGATTGACTATGCGCGGTCGGTTTACCAAGTTGTAATAGGCGTTGTCTGGCACTCTTTTGGAGGGCTGCTTCCTTTCGCGTGTGTCGAGTTCAAAGACCATGCGGAGCGACATTGCATCAAGTTCGCCCGGAGAGTATTTGAACCGCGTCTTAAATTCCTCCTTAGAGTTGTAGTAGGTCTTGCCGTTCTTCTTGGTTATGATAAAGAGGTTCACGCCATCATAAAGCACGTCGATAAAACGGCGCGTCTCGTTTTTCGTGCCGAACTTCACGAGTTTGTTGCGGTCAATCACGCAGGATATGTCGCCGCGTTTGAGGGCGACTTCGAGTTTGCCTAAGAGCTGTGAGCGGCAGTTGAAAAACTCGTCTTTCGTCACGGGGTTGCCGTGTTCATCATACTCTTGCAGAGGGCGTTTGTTGGCGGTTACGGATATTCCGTTAGTCAGCCCTTGCAGCCAGTAGCCGAAGCCGGTGCCGTCGTAGGCGAAATGCTCGACAGGCACACCGTAGCGGTTGAGGTTTGACTTTATCCATCCGGCAAGTTCCTGCGGCTCGCCCGTAAAATATTCAATGGCTATCATCTGCAAACCGCGCCAAATGATGAGCGGCGCGGAGTCGCCTTTGCCGCCACCCACGTCGAATGTGGCGTACATATTATCGTCCTCGTCCTTGGGGTTTTCCCAAATGCGGGTAATCATATTCTTGCTGACGTTGTTCTCGTTATTCTCAATCGGTCCGAAGTATGCGCCTTTGTTGATGTCGCGCAGAGAACCGCCCATAGCGTGAAGATTGCCGAGCATCTGACCTTTCGTGGCATACATCAGCTTGCTGTTGTCGGCTGTCTCGCCTGTAAACATCGTGAACGACTTCACCATAGTGGATAAGGTCGCTCCTGTTTCGATTTCCTTTTGCGTAAGCACGATGTTGGCCGCCTCGGCGACTTCTTCGGGCGTGTCGCCCCAAATGATGCTTTCGGGCGTCTCGCCCTTGACATAGAAATAGCGTGTAACGCCGTTCATGTCCTTGCGCAGATACCAGTCGTCGGTCAGATAGCCGCCGTCACGGAGCATCTGCGTAGTCCAGTGGTCGTGTTCGGGATTGAACGACAACGCCATTGTCGGTGTAAGACCCGACGAGTCGCGGTTACGGCCAAACCAAAACGTGAACATTTTGAACTGCTTGATTTGCGTAGCCTCGTCTATTGCGATATATCCAGCCTGAACCTTTTTGGCGTAATCCTTAAATTCTTCCCATTCCGACGGATTGTCGGCGTTGAAGTTACTGTGAACAAGCCGGTATGAGCTGTTCCATTGCGGCCATACGAAAGTCGGATAACCCGAAGAAGAAACCTCGCACCCCGCATAACCGCCGAACAACTCGTTTGCGTCACGGAAGATAGACGAGCCTTTCGACGAGTCCTGCAAGCGCACGGAAATCATCACGCCCGAATATCCCTGCTTGTCGATACCGTATAGTTGTCGCAGGTTGAAAGCGTATGTCTTACCCATACCCATCGAGCCGCACATAAAGATAAGATTGGACTCGCAGGCGCAGAAGTTCTCCTGCAAACCTTTGAGCGGCATGAAGTCCACCTTGTCGCGCAGTTTGAATCCGCCGACAATATCCCATCCCTTTTCGGTGGCCGTGTCGGGTTTGCGATCCACACGGGGGTATGGAGCGATGTCGAAACGGAGTGATTTGTCAAGTAGTCTGAACGCCATAGATGCTAAAAAACCGCGAAAGCCACCTGTCCCGATGGGGTCAAGTGGCTCTGCGGCTCTGATTTTGGTGCAAATATAATAAAACCTACAATAATATTATAGATTTTGTTGTAGATTTTGAATCTGTCTCTTATACACATCTGACGCTGCCGACGA
>ERZ1027125.480-NODE-480-length-16967-cov-4.957013_pt1 | contig 16967 bp, 22 predicted proteins | sample MGYA00519249_ERZ1027125 | MGnify/ENA primary metagenome ERZ1027125 (study PRJEB26926, sample SAMN06164580) | human gut metagenome | biome: ENVO:00009003; feature: ENVO:2100002; material: ENVO:00002003 | host: Homo sapiens | place: USA | collected 2012 ... | reverse complement strand
TCGGAGATGTGTATAAGAGACAGGTTTTAGACCTGCTTATGAGCCGCATAGACCGCGAGAATTACGGGATGTTGAGTAATTACCGCATGAGCCGCCAAAGTGAGCGCATTTTGGAGCAAAACGGCATCCGCGTAACTTCTAAGCTCTGCACGACTGACACGGTAACACTGAACGGCGAAACGGTCGCAACGGTAAATTACCGCTATGCAGCCCGCAAAATCAACGGCATGTATAAAATGCTAAAACCACAAGTAATCTATATTTAACCGCCCCACGGCACAACGACAGAAAACAATGGAAAGTACATTTTACCTCAAAGCAACCGACAGGCAGGCGCAAACGTTATTTGATTCAACACTTGCAACGGTCAAACTCATGGAGTTTATGGGCGATAAGGAACAATATCCCGAAATGGATATGAATAGCGACGTGACACACAAATGGAAAGTGACACTACGTCACCGCGACGAAATAGGCGAGATTAAGGGTTCAAAAACCTTTCAGCGAGTAATGCAACTAATCAGCCACTAACAACTGAAAGACGATGAGAACAAAGACACCTAAACAGATATTTGAGCAATGGCAGCGCATGGCGAGAAACGCCACGACACGCACAAACATCGAAAGAGTGAAATGCGCCGCCTATATATCCCGCCGCTACTGGAATAACATCTACAAGGCTAATGGCATTGCCGACCGCCTCAATTTCAACGATACGGCGAAATGCAATGAGATATGGGAAACCGCGGCCGTCCCCGCCTCAGTCTACGCAAAACAAGTCTAACCCCTAAAACAGATACAAACATGATACTAATTGCGCTTATATGTATTTTGGCATGGATAGGTCCCGCCTATTATCCCGGCGAGGGAGAACCACAGCGGAGCGACACCGCCGCCGGGAACTATCAACTAAACAAAAAAAGAAATGAAAAATTACGAAGTTTTTAATTTAAAAGAATGGCAATTCATGAAGTTCGACGGGCGGAAAAAAATCTTCCGAGGGATAAACCGTTCATATTTTGAGGATGCGAAAAACAAAAGCATAAACAGGCTTTTGCATAAAGTCGTAACGCAACTTGATCAACGATGCGATAGCTTGAAGGCTGTAGACTTCTGCAAACGATTAAAGGGCACAAGCTGCGAAAAACGGATAATAGAAGGCGGTCGGAACTTGTGGTTTGCATCCCCTGTTTACGGACATTCTGATTACAACAAGAGTGTTTTTTCTGAAAACGCGGAAAGAAACAGGCGGAAGGCTCTTCTAATAAACGCACTTGCTGCTAAATAGCAAGCCGTTGCCCTACTGGAAGGCTTCCGGGTCCGAGCCCCGGAAGGGCGCAAAGTTTAACAAATATTTAAAACTTTCAAAAAAATGGAAATGAAATTGACAAACCGCGTGAACATAGCCAAGCGAATGACAGCGAACACCGCCGAGCTGAAAGATTGGCGGGTGAGAAATAAACATAATATAACGATGCGTGCAATAGCGCGGAATCTGACAGCCGGCAAAGGCTATGTAATAGCCTCAGTTAAAGAATTGTCGCAGAAATACGGCGCTTTGTGCCACTATGACGCCGCCGCACCGGAAGCAGACAAAAAGCGCGTCTGGGGGCTGAAAATGAATGTAATTTCAAAAACAATACTATTTGTGTCAATATAGGCGGCATGCCTATCCCTGCCGGGCGGCTTGTGTGCGTTCGATTCGCACACAGGGAGCTAATAACTAAAAAATTATGGGAAATAATAAAAAGTTTATCAAACACAATCTACCTGCTGACAATTATGTAATAATAGATACATATTCGTTGTCAGATAGTGATTATATAGTATGCGATAATTGCGGTAAGGTTATCCGGAATATTGCCTTGGTGCAGGATAGCCACGGGAAACGTTATAACGTCGGTTTAGATTGCGCCGAAACGCTGGCAGGGATCGACGAGTACGATATATCGTTCTGGGCTGACAACTTCAACAGGGCAAAGTCTATCCGGGCAAAGATTCGTAATGTAAACAAAAAGTATAATATTTACCCTGTTGTGGAAAATTTCATCGGAGAAAAAACGCCGCGTATAATACTTTCCGGCGATGGTTTTAGCTGGATCGAGGCCGTAACCGAGGACTTCTTAAAAAAGTACCTACCTGAACTTGCAAGGATAGCACGGGTAAACTATGAGTACCGACCAGTTGAAGAATCAATATTCCGTGTCGATAACGGCGGAAAGTATGGAGTTTTCACGTTCGTTTATGAAGTCAAATCGAAAGAATATTCTTGGGGGGTGCACCAATATGCTTATGCGGAAATCTGGAAAGACGGGAAAATGCTTGCAAGTGGCAGCAACGGCGGTAGAGACAAGAATGCGTGTATGGTGGAGTGCGCGCGGCTCTATAATATACAGATGTTTAACGATGGCTTGCGACCGATAATTTAACCCACGACACAACTGAATAAACGAAAAACAAACATAAACATTATCCGCCCGGCACTGGGTCAGCCGGGGTAAAAAAAATTATGGGAACAATTTGCATTAAAAGAAATCGGTTTGAAACTGTAATTGAGACTAATTGCAATACATTATACGACGTGCCCGGATACTTGGATTGGTGCGAAGAGCACGAAGAGAAACCGCAAGAGCTCGGCGTATATGATGATGGCAGTACTGTTTATAAGATTGTAGACGATGCCTATGATCTGAGCGACGGCGAGCTATACACAGCACTTGCGTACGTTGAGAGCACAGGCGGTATTGGTCTTTTGCAAGATATAATCAGCGATATAAAGTATGAGGCAGATGCAAGAGGAATTTTTTAAATTTAAAAAATATTAAAAACAAAAAAAATATGACAATCTACAAAGTAATAATCAAAACGGAAGGAAACACAACCACCTACACAACGAATGAAACAATACTGGCAAAAGTTGAATACCGTTCAGAGCTGGACAAATACGAAGTATCAATGCACAACGGCAGCGCATTGGCAGACATAGAACCGGAAGCCCAAAACATAGCCCGCGAAAGCATAAAGTCATTATTCGCAAAGTTGGGAATAGTACCCGAATTTATTAACAAATAAAAATTAAGAACTATGTTTATACTAATGCTACTGTGCGCCTTCTCATGGCTCGGCGAGGCGCTTAGAGACGGACGGAATATAAAATAACCCCTAAAAACATTTCACGAATTTAGCAGACAAAAGATTATGGCACGATATATCTACAACCGCGTCAGCACCCAAGACCAATCATTTGATCAGCAGATGCAGGACATCAAGGCGTATTTCGCCGCGCATGAAATAGGCATGAACGAAGTTGCGGGCATAGTAGAGGAGCACGTCAGCGGCGGAAAATCCTACGAAGACCGCAAATTTCAGCAGCTTCTCAACAAGTGCAAGCCCGGCGACTATATCTATGCCGCGAGCACTGACCGTCTCGGACGTAACTTCATCGACATGATGCGGCTCATGGAGGATGCGAAGAAACGCGGTGTAATCATCGTGGCGTGCAAACAAAACCTTTCGCTTGACGATGACAACTCAATGGCTAGAATAGTGCTTGCTGTAACGGCTATAATGGACGAGGACGAGCGAAAGCGTATCAAGCACCGCACGGCTAACAAAAAAGCATGGCAGCGGGAACAGATAGCCAAGCATGGCTATTTCATCATCGAGAACGGCCCCAACGCCGGGGAGAAGTGTTATTATGTAGGCAGTCCTAAACAAAAGAACATGTCGGACGCTCAAAAAATCGCACTTGCGGCAACTCAGGAATCCGCAGCACTCGCCAACCAAAATGCAAAAATAACGTGGAAAGAAAACTCGTCAGCGTATAAATGGGTGAAGGCTCGGGTTGCCGAAGGAATGCCACGCAAGGAGATTATAAGGCTTTTCAACGAACAGCACGCATTAAACCCCGATGTCTATTGCACACGCGAAGGCAAACCGCTGTCAAAGGGCGTTCTCTCCAAGTGGTGTCGAGAGATGAACCCTATTGCAATATAATTTTTTTTAATTAAATTTGAAATTTAAAAACAAACCATAAAAATTATCCGTCCGGCATTGGGTTAGCCGGAAGCGCAAATCATGACAAAACAACGCTATTACATCTCCAAGACATCCAGCCGGTTATATATCGTTTCTATGGACGAATCGGGTAAACTATCCATGTTCAAGCTCAACGGCGAACAGCTGCCACCTACACAGGTCGAGGCTATGACTATCTCCACACCGGGAGGGGTATCCGAATTTTTCGATAAGCAGTGTTTCGAGGACGATCGAGACCCGGCTACGATAGCCGAAGAAAAACGGATCGAGCGGGAAAAACTTGCAGCAGATCGTCGGGCGGCTCTCGCCAAACAGCGGGAAAAAGAGGAAGAAGAAATAAGACGGCAATATCAATCGCTCCTCGATCAATTTAGCGGAATGAAAATTCCGGCAACGGAAGAGAATATATATATCGTTGCCCGATACCTACAACGTCAGAATTGGGGCAGCTGGACGTTGCCAGAGCTAACCGTAGGATACACGGCTTCGCAATATGATTGTGACGGAAAGATCGCCGTCGGGTTTGTTTTCGACGAACCGATCCCCGTTCACCGCCGGAGAACCACGCTTGGGGATGCTGTATGCAGATTGGCATACGGTGCGCCGAATGGGCATTTGGAAAAGTATTACAAATTATAGTATTTTTTTATTTAGTTAAATATCAGTATATTTACAAAAAATATGGCAAAATATTACGGAGAATTTTCGGCAAATAACGGCAGCACCTATGTGCGTGAACCGTATGAATATCGCAATAAAAAGATTGCGAACAAAGAGATGAGAGAAATGGCAATTGGAAATACCTATGCTGGGAATAGCTGCAAATGGCGTGTTCAAGACGAATTAGGTAGAACGGTGTATGAGGGAGCATTTTACCCGGGTATCGGAATCAGCTATTCAGTGTTTGATTATATATGTAACGTTTGAGTTCTAATTCTTTATATTTCAATTATCGCGGAAAGCGATATTTAATGGAAGAAAGTGTCGATGGCTAATATTGTCGCCTGCGGACAGGAGATTCCGAACAGAAGCTAATATTGGGGGATTCGACCAACGAGGTAATAGAAAGGGGTTGTGTCAAAATGCAGGCACAACCCCCTTTCTATTTTTTGCAATACAGCACCCAGTCGAGGACGAGGCGGTTGGCGTCGTCTATCTTTTGACGGTCTTCATCAAGATAGATACGCGTCAGATCGTGACCGTCGCCATGTCCAAGAGCGAGCGCAATATCGTCAATTGATACGCCGATGGAACGGGCAATAGTCGCCCAACTGTGCCTTGCATAATACGTTGTCACATTCTCAAACTCAGCGGTAATGATTTTCTTCCCTCCTAATCCTACTCGCTCAACCTTTCCGATGCGTTGCAATGCCTTGTTGCACTGATGCCGGAAGTTTCGGCTTTCGCTCCAACGGTCAGCGATGCAGAGTAACCCATTTTTACCGCGATATTTATTTATAATCTCCATTGCCTCAGGTTCGACCTTGATAGAGTAAAGTCGACCGGTCTTGGCTCGCTTATATTCTATTCGCCCGTCATGCGTAATGGACCTCAACGCCCATAGGTCGGCAGAATTGATCCCAATGAGCATGAATATCAATTTAAACATATCCCTATAAATCTCGGCATACTCCTCAACCGGATAATCAAACAGCTTGCGTAGCTCCTCAACCGTCAGCGACCGTTTGCGCGTGGCCTCCGGTTTAATCTTGAAACGCCGGAACGGATAGGCAGTGGTAATCTCGTATTCGATGGCATTGTTGAACACGGCGCGGATGTTGCGCAAATGGATGTTTCGCGCGTTCTTGCTTGCCGTCTGTGCACAGAAATGCTCAAAGTCATTTAGCCACTTCAAATCTATTTCTTCAAATGATTTTTTGTCGATGTTGTGGTCGAAAGTCCGGATCTTGTCGAGCGTGTGCTTGTAGACACCCTTTGTCCCTTTGTTGGTCTTTCCGTCGATGAACCGTTGGAAGTGTCGTGTGAATTTCACAGTATCGTCATCATCATCTTCCAGAATACCCAGTTCTCGTCCGACAAAGTCCCGGACAAACTTCACGTCTATGTCTTTCGTCCAATCGGGTGTCTTACGGTTTATGATCTCCTCGATCCGTGGCTTGAAGTATGCGAGCGTGCTTTTGATTTTGGATTTCAGTTTAGGCTTGTCGAGAGTGTAAAGTCCGTCGGCTACATCCGCAGCGGTTGCCTCGACACCGAGATTAAGTTCCGCTTTCTGACGGTTATTTACGAAACGCACGGAAAGTTTATTGGCTTTTGTTGCAAAAAACGAGAATGAAATCATATTGATAAGTTTAAAGTTTGTTAAATTGCTATTTGTTTTGAGAACTCGGTTAGACGGAATTTAGCTCATAAATGTTTCGCAAACCGCTAAATTTCGCGAAACATCTGGCGCAAAAGTAACAAAAAATGCCAAAAAATACGCGTTTTTAGGATGATATTTTTGGTCGTAATATACAACAAAACCGTTGAAAATTTGTTATAATTAACTCATTCTCAACGATTTATGTTTTGAGCGGCAAACGAGGCTCGAACTCGCGACCCTCAGCTTGGGAAGCTGATGCTCTACCAACTGAGCTACTGCCGCAGGTGCTTCGGATAAAGCAAGGCAAATGTAGGTATTTTTTTTGAATGCACAAGCTATTGGGCGGGTAAGTTTTCAGAATTTTGATGCGATAAGCCCGGTTGCCGTTTTACCGTGCGTATTTTCTTCGACAAGGAGAGAAAAAGGTGCAAGGGCATAAACTTTTTCCCGAAGCAACCGCGATGCCGGCTCGAAAAAATTCCGTAAGTTTGTTTTGCCGAAATGCGCATGTGGCGGGATATTTTATCCGAAGCCGGATGACGCGATTGTCGGGCTTATGAAGAAAAGATGAAGATATGGTACGAATAGGATTGCTTTCCGATACACATGCTTGGTGGGATGAGCGGTATGCCCGTTATTTTGCCGATTGCGACGAGATATGGCATGCCGGCGACATCGGTTCGGAAGAGGTGGCGGACAAGTTACAGGCGGTGAAGCCGTTGCGTGCGGTATGGGGGAATATCGACGGACAGGAACTGCGTCGTCGTTTCCCTCAACATCAGCGGTTTACTGTCGAAGGCGTGTCGGTATGGATGACACATATCGGCGGATATCCCGGTCGTTACGACCGGAATGTGACCCCGGAGATTTATATGCGCCCGCCGAAGTTGTTCATTGCCGGGCATTCGCATATTCTGAAAGTGATGTACGACCGGACGTTGAAATGTCTGCATATCAACCCCGGTGCTGCCGGTCGTTATGGGTTTCATAAGAAACGGACGTTGATGCGTTTTACGATCGACGGCAGTGAGATCAAGGATTTGGAGGTGATCGAACTGGCTGAGAACGAGCCGATGCGCGAGGATTAGATATTCAGTTCGTGACGCACGGTGTCGATGGTCGTCCAAAAATGATTTTCTATCGGGGCGAAAAACGAAGCTTTGGGAGCATGGGCGGGGATTAATGCCTTGAACGCTCCGGGGATACAGCGTATCTCGATGCGTGCCTCCATTTCTATCGGTTCGCCGTCGATGTGCATCGGTCCTTCTTTTTCGCGAATGATCGTGAGCGATTCGGTAGAGAAGTAGCGGATGTTTTCGTCTTCGTCGATGTGACGGGTGAAGAGTAACAGTGCGAGCAGGGGGGCGTCGATCGGGGTGATGGGTGCGAGCAGGGTGACATCGATTTTGCCGTCCTGCATACTGGCATGAGGGGCTATATAGGCATTATTGCCGTATTGCGAGGCATTTCCGCAGGCAATGAGGAATGCTTGTTCGCAAATGTCTCCGTTGGGCATCTCGATGCGATAGTTTTCGGAGTGGTATTTCAGATATTCGGCAAGAGCCTTACGGACATACGACAGTTTCCCGCGTTTGGTGCCTTGCGCGAATTTCAGGCTGACGAGTGCGTCGAATCCGACACCGCAGGTGCAGAAGAACGGGCGATCGTTGGCTGTACAGCAATCGAGATCGACGACGCATTGTTCGTTGATGATCTGCAATGCTTTGCGGGGATTCATCGGGATTCCGAGATGGCGGGCAAGCCCGTTGCCCGAACCGATGGGGACGATGCCGAGGGCTGTGCTGCTACCGATCAGTTCCCGGGCTACTTCGTTGCAGGTGCCGTCTCCGCCGATAGCGATCACGCAGTCGATCTGTTCTGCCACTGCCTGACGGGTCAGTTCCGCTCCATGTCCCGCGTATCGGGTATATATGATGTCGATTTCGAACCGGTCGTTGTCGAGTGTTTCACGAATCAGTTCCGGCAAATCTTCTTTCGATCGTGTTCCCGAAATGGGATTGATGATTGCTAAAAGATGTTTTTTCACCGTCGGAATCTTTTTTGTTTTGTTGATTGACTAAGGGGTTGTCCGAATTTTGAATTCAAAATTAATTCAAACAACCTCCGATTAGATCAACAAAAATACGAAAAAAATGATTTCTTTTGCACATATATCGGCGAAAGCCATAAAAAGAGTGGAATATGGATTATTTAAAACAGTCGTTGGTGCGTAGCGTATTGGCATTGCTGATCGGCATCGTGTTATTGGTGTGGCCTAATGAGGCGGTTCATTATTTCTTTTTGGTGTTCGGTATTTTGCTGCTGGTTTCGGGCGGAGATTCGATCTGGCGTTTCGTATCGGCGCGTAAGTCGGGCGATATTCTGACCCCGTTGTTGGCAATGGGTATCTGCGAGGTGTTGATCGGAGTCGTGTTCGTGGTCAATCCCGAGATTCTGATGAACTTCCTGATCTTGATTTTCGGTTTGATATTGCTGTTTGTCGGAGCTTACGAGGTGATTTTGTTAGTGTCGTACAAACAGCGTTTCGGCTGGTACTACCTGCTGCCGCTGGTTGTATTGCTGATGGGCATATTGCTGCTGGTCAATCCGTTTTCGGCGACACAGGCTATTCTGGTCATGTTGTTCGGGATCTCGGTGATTCTTTACGGCGTATCGGGGATTATCGATTACTATCGCATCCGGCAACTGATCCGTTAGAACTCGATCGACAGCCGCAGGTTGAATTGCCGTCCGGTCAGGTAGTTGGGCACGGCATATTGCGTGTTGGTGATGTCGGTTACCCAATAGTATGAATTGACGTTGTTGATACCCAGCAGGTTGAAGACATCGAGCCCGATCCATACGCTTTTGAGATGCCGCAACACTCCCCGTTGCAGCAGTTTGTCTTCTCCGCCGACGAGGAGGCGCGACGCGCCTATATCCACACGTTTGTATGCGGGTGTCTTGAAATATCCGGCTTCACGACCTTTACGGGGCGATCCGACCGGCAGACCGTCGGCAAAGATCGCTTTCAGGCTGACTTTGTATTTTGGGAAGCGCGGTACATAGTCCTGAAAGAAGAGGGCGATGCTGTAACGCTGGTCGGTGGGGCGCGGTACTTTCACTCCGCGATAGGTCTCTTCGGTACGCATCAATGAGAAACTGATCCACGAGTCGGTACCGGGGACGAATTGACCGAATAGTTTTACATCCAGCCCGGCGGCATATCCTTTGGCTTCGTTCCGTCCGCTGTACCATACCCGCACATTATCCACTTCGTAGGGTACCAACCGGTCGAGGTGCTTGTAGTATGCTTCGACGGTGAGTTTGAACGGGCGGTTTACAGCCCTGAACGTATAGTCGCCACCCAGTACCACGTGCACGGAGCGTTGCGATTTGATGTTCCGGTTCAGCCGTACGACATAACTGTTGGCTACTTGGGCTATGGTGTCGCGAAATTCTTTGTAGAAAGGCGACTGGTAGTATAGTCCGGTGGCGAAGCGCATGGTCATCTGCTCGCAGAACGAGGGGATGTAGCTTGCCGAGACTCTGGGGCTTGCCAAAAATTCGTTGTTGAAATCCCAATAAGACATTCTGACGCCGCCGGCGAATACGAAGCGCCCGATCGAGGTGCGTAGCCGGTAGGTATCCATTGCGAATGCCGAAATGCGGTTGCTGCCTATGTCGTGTTTCGACGACAGGTTGTAGATCATGTCGATACGGTCGTCGTGATTGGGCAGGGTATATCCGGCAGAGTCGCGCATTTCCCATTCGCGTACCCGGTCGTGTATCTGCTCGTGCTGGTAGGTCAATCCCCATTTCAGTTCGTGTGCCTTGAACTGGGTCACCCCTTTCAATGTGGTGGCGATTACGCTTGCTTTCAGTCGGTTGCGTGCGTGCTCGTGGTAGGTTCCTACGCCTTGCGAGCCGGTAGACTCGGTCGCATCGGACGATCCGTCGCTGTTTTCCACGTTGTCTAACCAATATTGTCCGGCGATGTCGTAGGTCACCAGTTCGTTGGTAAGGAATGCGGAGGTCATCCACGCGAATTGCGTGTATTTGTTCAACTGGTAATTCAGAGCCAATGCGCCGAAATAGGTCTCGAAACGGTCTTTTTCCAGTCCGTCGAAATAGACGCGGAATTTTTTGGCAGAGTTGATCGTACCGAATGAGGTTGTCCGCTCGTGGGGCGTGAATTTATAGTCATTGACGGAGATGTTGCCCAAGAGCGATATTTCCCATTTGGGGTGGAACCGATAGGTCAGAAATGTTTGATAATCGAGATACGACGGGTCGTAATCGCCTTTCGTGTCGAGTGAACTGAGCAGGGTGGAATTGGTTTTATACCGGAATCCGTGGAGCTGTGAAAATTTTTTGGTCGAGTGTCCTACGTGTGCACTGGCACCGAGAAAACTGCCTGCCACCGATCCTTCGAATGCTTCGGGCTGTTTGTAGGTAATATCGAGTACCGACGACATTTTGTCGCCGTATTCTACGGAATAGCCGCCCGACGAGAAGCCGACGGAGCCTACCATATTGGGGTTGATGATACTTAATCCTTCCTGTTGCCCGGAACGGATCAATAGCGGGCGGTACACTTCTATCCCGTTGATATAGACGATGTTTTCGTCGAAGTTCCCACCGCGTACCGAGTATTGCGAACTCAGTTCGTTACTGGAATTGACCCCGGCGAATGTCGTCAGCATCGACTCGATACTTCCGCCGGAGGCATCGGGCATCACTTTCAGGTCTTTGGCTTCGATGCGCTGCAACGAAGTGTGTTGCCGTCGGTATTCGGTTACTTCCACTTCGTCGAGCAGTTTGCTGCTTTTCTGCAACCGTACGTTCAGTGACGCATCTTCTTTCAGGTCGATCAACTGCCGTCGTTCTTCGCGGAAGCCGAGGCAGGAGTAGATAACGGTGATGCTGTCGGCTATCGGCAGGGATATTTGATATTCGCCTTTCAGGTTGGACATGGTGCCGATCGTTGTGCCGGCTACCCGTATGGTCGCCAGTTCGATCGGTTGGTTGTCGGCGTCGATAACCTTACCCGTCAAGGTCACCCGGCTTTGTGCCCGAAGCGACAAAGCCGTGGTCAGAATCAATAGGATAAGGTATATATATCGTTTCATTGTTCGTTCGCAACCGTTTCCTGTGGGCGGAAACATCATTAATAATAACGTGAAAAAATCCGTTTCCGTATATCGCGTTTGCAAAAGTATAAAAAATATGGGAGGAACAGGGTGCAACGTTTTTTTGTAGAATGTTTATATCTATGAATTTCGCCGATAGGATTGTCCCGGGAAATTATTACTTTTGTACAGAGATAAAATAAAGGAATGTATGGAAAACTTTCATGAACTGTTGCTCCAACGCCGGAGCATCCGTAAATATACGGAAGAGCCGTTGGCGGCTGACGATGTGCGTTTGTTGCTCGAAGCGGCATTGATGGCCCCTTCGTCGAAGCGTTCCACCCCGTGGAATTTCGTTGTGGTGGAAGATAAGGAGATGCTGCATCGCCTTGCGGAATGTAAGGATATGGGTGCCAGACCGATCGAGGGCGCGGCTTTGGCAGTGGTTGTAGTTGCCGATATGACTGTCACCGATACATGGATCGAAGATGCGTCGATCGCAGCTGCATTCATTCAGGTTCAGGCTGCCGATTTAGGTTTGGGCAGTTGCTGGATACAGATACGCGGCAGATATGCCGCAGACGGTACGCCGGCAGAGGAAACGGTACGCGAATTGCTGAATATACCGGAGGAAATGGGCGTGCTGTGCATCATTACTTTGGGGCATAAGAACGAGGAGCGGAAACCGTTCGATCCGGAAAAGATGCTGTGGGAGAAAGTGCATATCGGTCAATGGTAGAAACGGATGATTTGAAAGTCGTATGGATCGGTGCCGGTAATCTGGCGACCCGTCTTTCTTTGGCAATGAAGGGGCAGGGCATGAACATCGTACAATTGTTTAGCCGCACCTCCGAATCGGCACAGGAACTTAGTCTTCGTCTCGATGGTGTTCCGTATGCGACTTCGGTCGAGGAGATACGGGCGGATGCCGATCTGTATATTTTTGCTGTCAAGGATACGGTTTTGCCGGATCTGATACGGCATGTCGCTCCGAACGACGGGTTGTGGGTACATACGGCAGGCAGTATTCCCATGTCGGTGTTCGAGGGGCGGGTGCCGCGGTTCGGTGTGTTTTATCCTATGCAGACATTCAGCAAGGAACGGGAGGTGGATTTTCGGGAAATTCCGTTTCTGATCGAAGCGGCTCGTCCCGACGATGCTGCGTTGTTGCGTCGCATCGCCGCTCGTTTGAGCGACAATGTGTACGATGCCGATTCGGTGCAGCGGAAATACCTGCATCTGTCGGCTGTGTTTGCCGGAAATTTCTCGAACCATATGTATGCGATTGCCGCGCGGTTGTTGCAGGAGCATGGGTTGCCGTTCGAAGTGTTGTTGCCGTTGATCCGGGAGACTGCGGCAAAGGTGGAACGGATGTCGCCCGTTGCGGCGCAGACCGGTCCGGCGGTTCGTTTCGACCGCAATGTGATGGCGAAGCAGAGTTCGATGCTTTCCGACCGTTCGATACGTGAGATATATGATTTGCTGAGCCGAAGTATTTATCGTTTCAGCGAGCAGAAGGATGTGTGAAAGAAAGGATGTATGAGTAAGATAGATTTCGATTTGACCCGTATACGGGCTTTTGCTTTCGATGTGGACGGCGTTTTGTCGTCGGATGTCGTGCCGTTGCATCCGTCGGGCGAGCCGATGCGTATGGTCAATATCAAGGATGGCTATGCCTTGCAACTGGCTGTAAAGAAAGGGTATCAGGTGGCGATCATTACCGGCGGCCGCACGGAAGCCGTACGGAAACGTTTCGAAGGCTTGGGCGTGCAGCATGTGTATATGGGTGCCGGTGTGAAAATTACGGCTTTTGAGAATTGGCTGGCGGAGTGCGGTTTGTCGGCAGACGAGGTGATGTATATGGGCGACGATATTCCCGATTACGAGGTGATGTGTCGTGCCGGATTGCCGGCATGTCCGGCTGATGCCGCACCCGAAATCAAGTCGGTAGCACGTTATGTCTCTCCGAAACCGGGAGGACAGGGCTGCGGCCGCGATGTGATCGAACAGGTGATGCGTGCGCGGGGCGACTGGATGAGTGATAAACAGGCTTTCGGCTGGTAGAGCCGGGTAAAGTAGTAGCGTTATGTTGAGTAATTTGGATTCGTACGAAATATTATTGGCGAGCAATTCGCCGCGTCGCCGGGAGTTGCTGGCAGGTCTGGGTGTGAAATATCGGGTGACATCGTTGCCCGATGTCGATGAGTCGTATCCTTCGTCGTTGCAGGGCGAAGAGATTCCGCTTTATATATCGCAACTGAAAGCGGATGCTTATCGGTCGCAGATGAAACCGAATACATTGTTGATAACAGCCGATACGATCGTATGGCTGGATGGAAAAGTATATGGTAAACCGCACGACGAGGCGGAGGCTTGTGAGATGCTAAGGGCTTTGTCGGGGCGTACCCATACGGTGATTACGGGGGTGACTTTGACTTCGGCATGCCGGTGTAAATCGTTTGCCGTATCGACCGAAGTGACTTTTGCGGCTTTGACCGATGAGGAGATCGGGTATTATGTGTCGCATTACCGCCCGTTGGATAAGGCGGGTGCATACGGTGTGCAGGAATGGATCGGTTATATCGGGGTTACGGGGATGAATGGCAGTTATTATAATGTAATGGGATTGCCGATACAACGTCTTTATACGGAGTTGAAGGATTTTTAGAAGATCGGAGCGTAATAAACGGGCGGAATCTAAACTTAACGGAATTGCAATTTGTTTATATCCATGCACCTTTTCTTCGCTCGGCATAGCCCGAATGAGTTCGGTTTTGCTTTCGGCTTATAGAAAACGTTTTTTTATTTGTTTGTGTGTTTTTTTAACATTAATTTTGCGCCGAAAGTTTATTCCCAAAAAATAGTTTAATCATAAATAAAAGTAAAAACGTATGCTGAAAAAATTATTTGTATTTTGTATGCTCGTAGTTTTGGGCATAAGTGCCGTAGAGGCAAGAGTTTCTAAGGATTCGGTCTGGACAACCAACGGATTTGTAGGATTGAAGTTTACACAAGTAAGTTTTACTAACTGGGCTACCGGTGGTCAGAATGCGATTGCCGTGGATGGACAAGCTACTTATCAAGCCGATCTCAATAAAGATAAGCATGTATGGCAAAACCGTTTCGAAGCTGCATTCGGTATTAATAATACAGCCGACGACGGAACCCGTAAAACCAGCGATAAATTGTATATCAACTCTAACTATGGCTATGAAATTGCCAAGACCTTGTATGTCAGCGGTAATGTGACTTTCCAAACTCAATTCGGCCCCGGCTATAATTATAAGGATGTGAAGACTTTGGTTTCCGAATTTCTTTCTCCTGCTTATCTGACGATCGGTGCCGGTCTTACCTATACTCCATGCAAATATTTCACGGCTGTGCTGACGCCGGTCACTTATAAAGGTACTTATATCCTCAGCGATTCGATATCGAGAACGGGCAACTACGGTGTGGATGCCGGAAAACATGTGTATAACGGTCTCGGTGCAAACCTGAAACTGGAAGCGAACTATGAGTTCTTGAAGAACATGACGATTTATTCCCGTCTTGAACTCTTCTCCGATTATCTGCATAATCCGCAAAATGTGGATGTAAACTGGGAAGTGCAGTTGAATATGGTTATCAACAAATGGTTCTCGGCTTCGGTAACGACCAATTTGCTGTATGACGACGATGTGAAGATCGCCGATAAACATGGGCATAAATCGGCGCGTGTCCAGTTCAAAGAGTTGGTGGGCATCGGTCTGCAATATAATTTCTAATCGAACGTTTTCGATAAGCCGAGAGCAGAGCCGAACAGGGTTCGGGCTATGCCGAGGCGAGAAAAGGTGCATTGTGATGAACGTTTTCGATAAGCCGAGGGCAGGGTCGAACAGGGTTCGGGGCTATGCCGAGGCGAGAAAAGGTGCATGGTAATGAACCTATTTTAGATAGGGAGGGACGTATTCCGATGACATCGGAGTACGTCTCTTTTTTTACTTGCCTCTGTATTCGGCTTGCATTATCTTTTCAGAACATAGGCTGCGCCTCAACATAGGTCAAGTAAACTTGCCTCTGTATTCGGCTTGCATTATCTTTGCACAAAAAGATTTAGCCATGCCGAACGATCTGTATCTGTTCAATCCCGAAAATGATTTGGCGATAGCTTTCGGTAAAGCCGGATATACACCTCCGCCTATGGCACGCGCCATAGCGACCGATCTGGGCTTGCTCCCGTTATGGTATGCCGACAATGGCAGTGCCGTGCTTTCTGACGAAATATCCGATCCTGCCTTTTTGTCTATGCTGCAATGTTTCGGGATCGGTTCGCAACCGGTGCTGCCTGCCGATGTAGCGCAAGGCTGTTTTACGGCATGTGTGCCGTGGGGATGGAGCGAATATGCCGCCCGCCGGTTTCGGTCGATCGGTATTCCGGATTGTCTGCTGCCCGGAGCGGAACGGTTGGCTCTTCTTCGGCGACTGTCGCATCGTTCGCTGACTGTCGAGGTGATCCGGCGGTTGGGTGAACGGGTGGATTATCCGTTGCCCGATTGTCCGCAGGAACTGTTTTCGTTGGAGGCTCTTCGTTCATTTTTATCGGATTGCCCGTATAGTGTGTTGAAATCGCCGTGGTCGAGTAGCGGCAAAGGTCTTTTTTGGGGCGACGGCGTAATGTCGCAGCCTTTGGAACGATGGGCTGCCGGAGTGTTACGCAAACAGGGTAGTGTAATGGGGGAATGCCGGTACGACAAGATACTCGATTTTGCCATGGAGTTTGCAAGCGACGGCGCGGCGGTACGTTTTGCCGGATATTCTTTATTTGTAACCGATAGCAGAGGGGCATATAAGGGAAACCGTCTGGCTTCGGACGATGTGTTGGAACAGTCGCTTTGCCGGTTTGTACCGCAGTCGGTTTTGACCCAGACCCGCTCGGCTTTGGAGGCGGTCTTTACAGAATGGGTATCGCCCGGTTATTCCGGTTATTTCGGAGTGGATATGTTGATATATCGCGATGCGAAAGGATGTGCCCGGCTACATCCGTGTGTTGAGGTGAATCTTCGGATGAATATGGGTATGGTTGCCCGGATATTCCATAACCGGTATATGCGTCCGGAGGACGAAGGGGGGTATTTTGTCGATTTCTTTTCTTCTCCGTCGGAGTTGCTTGCCGACCATCGGATGCGGTTGGCGCATGCTCCTGCCCGGATTATCGATGGGAAATTGACCGGCGGCTATTTGTCGCTGAATCCGATCGGTGAAAACAGCCGTTATCGGGCGCGGGTGGAAGTCGGGACGACGGCGTTTTGATTTTATCTTGTTTGTTGCCGATGATGATCTCGGCTGTTCTGGTCTGTGTGGCGGGTGTCGAGACGGTTATAAAAAAGAAAAGGTTGTCTCTCGACAACCAATCTTCATTAACCTTAATCTAATACTATGAAAAACACCTGTCTCTTATACACATCTCCGAGCCCACGAGACCGGAGCCTATCTCG
>ERZ1027125.474-NODE-474-length-17046-cov-10.201636_pt1 | contig 17046 bp, 14 predicted proteins | sample MGYA00519249_ERZ1027125 | MGnify/ENA primary metagenome ERZ1027125 (study PRJEB26926, sample SAMN06164580) | human gut metagenome | biome: ENVO:00009003; feature: ENVO:2100002; material: ENVO:00002003 | host: Homo sapiens | place: USA | collected 2012 ... | reverse complement strand
GTCTCGTGGGCTCGGAGATGTGTATAAGAGACAGCTTTTTTAGCGTAGGCCGAAGCGGCTATGCCGCGAGGGGGAAGCACGTGGTGCGCATCGCCGTGCGCGGCGAAACTCTACGAGTTTTTTTGACAGTCTGCGGACAGGCTCACAGCCTGTCCGGGCACCTTTTTTTCCGCCACTGCGCGCGGTATTGATTGGGACTCAGCCCTGTTTTCTCTCTGAAAACACGGGAAAAATGGCTGCTGCTGCAAAAACCGCATTGCAGCGCGATCTCTCCGACCGGCAGCGCGCTATCCGCAAGAAGCTGCCCTGCCTGCTGCGTCCGATAGTCCGTCAGATAGGCGGTGGGCGTCGTCCCGAGCCGGGACTGAAAGCATCGCCCGCAGGCTCTGGGACTCATATACGCGGCGGCGGCGATCTGGCTCAGCTGCAGGGGCTCTGCGTAATGGGTGGCGATGAAGGTGAGCATCTGCTTGATGCGCTGGTCGTCTGCGGAGATATGCCCGCTTTTGTGAAGCGGCTGTGTCAGCTCGAACAGAAGCCTCCAGAATTGCAGAAGCCGCTGCGGAAGCTCCAGCTCATACCCCTCCGGCTTTTCCTCATACAGACGGTAACTGCTGCACAGCAGCTCCAGAAGCGGACGGTGCTCCGGCGTGGCCGGGTCGAACTTTACAAAAGAGAGCTCCGGCGAGGACAGGATGGGCTGCACATACTTGCGCTGGAGCAGGCTGTTGACACCCACAAATTCGGGCAAAAACTGCTGCTCCTCCTGTATGCAGTCGGCCTCCGGCGTGCAGGTGGTTTTGTGCAGGATGTTGCTGTTGATGAAGCCGCCTTCTCCCTGCGAAAAGGTGACCGCGCCGCAGGGCAGGTGATACGTCAGCGAGCCCTTCCGCATATAAAAGACCTCCAGCTCCCGATGCCAATGCCACGGAAACATGTTGCCGGGGAAAATGTGCAGGTCGCACAGATCCGCACCGTATGGAAAATCGGGCGTGATGTGCTGCATCCGTTCTTGCTTCGTTTCGGGGTCAACATTGACGAAATGGCAGTATTCCATAGACACCTCCTTGAAAATGGCGCGATCATGCAAAAATATGGCGAGATAATTATAGTGTTTTTTGAATCTTGTCAATATAATGATACTGCAAATTGTGCAAAGCGCAAGGGGGAATTTCTATGACGGCGCTGCTCGTGATCATTTATCTATCCTTTGCCGGATTGGGGCTTCCCAATTCCGTTCTCGGAAGCATCTGGCCGCAGATGCAGCTGGATCTCGGCGCAAAGGTCTCTCTGGTGGGTTATCTCTCCATGACCGTGACCGCCGGCACGGTGGTCTCCAGCGTTCTGGCCGACCGCATCGTGCGCCGGTTCGGTGTTGCAAAGGTAACGGTCATCAGTGCGCTGATGACCGGCGGCGCGCTTCTCGGCTTTGCGCTTTCTCCCAGTGTGCCGGGGCTGTTTCTCTGCGCGCTCCCCATGGGGCTTGCCGCAGGCGTGACGGATGTGGCGCTGAACAACTTTGTGGCGCTGCATTATGAGGCGAAGCACATGAGCTGGCTGCACTGCTTTTGGGGCATCGGCGCCTCCGTCGGGCCGGTGATCGTCGCCGCCTCTCTGCGGGCAGGGGGCTCCTGGCGGACGGGCTACGGGCTCATTTCCGCCGTGGAAGGCGCCCTGTGCGTCCTTCTGGTCTGCACGATCTCTCTGTGGAACAGGGCATCCGGCAGTGCGGGCAGCCTTCAAGGCTCCGCGCCCGCCGCGCGCGCGGCAAGCATTTTCCGCCGAAAAGGCGCGCTGCCGCTGCTGTGCGGCTTTGCCCTTTACAATGCGATGGAAGCGACCGCCGGACTGTGGGGCGCCACCTTTGTGCATGACCGCTTTGGCATTTCCACCTCGGACGCGGCGCTGACCTCCACACTGTATTTCGGCGCCCTCACCGTGGGGCGGATCGCCGCCGGATTTGCGGCAAGCCGCCGGTCAGACCGGCAGCTCATCCGCACAGGCATGGCGGTTTCCGCGCTGGGCATGCTTCTGACATGGCTTGCCGGCAGCGCATGGCTGGCGATGGGCGGCATTTTCCTGATCGGTCTCGGGTTTGCACCCATGTATCCCGCCATGCTGCATACCACGCCGTCCTACTTCGGCGCAGAGCTGTCGCAGCAGGTGATGGGCGTGGAGATGGCGTTTGCCTACGTGGGGAGCACCTGCTTCCCGCCGCTGTTCGGCGCGTTGGCAGCGCCCCTTGGCACATCCATGTATCCGGGATTTCTGCTGGCCTGCCTGCTGCTGGCGGCAGCGGCAATCGAACTGGCCGATCGCCTTTTCAGCGCACGGGAATTCTGCGGAAAAGGCGAGAAACAAGTTATTTAATTGTGAAACTGGCATCAAATGAGGGGGATTTTCCGTTGAAGAAGCGCGAGACAATGATTTTGGAGCTGCTTTCCCGCTACGGGAAGATGGAGGTTGCGTCCTTGGCGGAGCAGGTCGGTGTATCACAGGTCACCGTCCGCAAGGATCTGGATGTGCTGGAAAGCAGGGGCATCCTCAGACGGGAGCACGGCTATGCCTGCTTTGGCGGCAACGATGACATCAACAACCGTCTGGCGTTCCACTATGAAGAAAAACGTCTGATCGCCGCCGAGGCCGCGAAGCTCGTCTCGCCCGGCGAGACGGTCATGATCGAAAACGGAAGCTGCTGCGCTCTGCTGGCAGAGGAGATCGCCAGGACAAAGCCCGGCACGAGAATCATCACCAACAGCGCGTTCATCGCCAGCTACATCCGCAAGATCAACGCCATACAGGTCGTGCTGCTGGGCGGAGATTTTCAAAACGACGCGCAGGTCATGGTCGGGCCCATCCTGCGGGTCTGTGTTTCACAGTTCTATGTGGACAAGCTCTTTGTCGGGACGGATGGGTATTCGCCCAAGCGGGGCTTTACCAACAACGACCATTTGCGTGCGCAGGCTGTCCGGGATATGGCAGAGCACGCCAATCAGGTGATCGTGCTGACGGAGAGCGTGAAATTCTCGCAGCAGAGCGTGGTCCCCATGGGGCTGGACAACCGCATCAGCGCGGTGGTGACGGATGCGCAGATGCCTGCGGAGGCGGAGGAGGAGCTGCGCGCCAACGGCGTGCGTATCTTCAAGGCTGCGCTGCGGGAAAAGGACGGGACAGATTGATATGAAGAACTGGACAGTTTTTACCGGCGGCTACACGGAGCCGATCCGGATGGGCTCCGGCGAGACCGTGCCCGGCAGAGGCAAGGGCATCGGCGTATGCACCGTGGATGCGGTGTCCGGGCGGATAACGTGCAGCGCGATGCTGCCGTCCACGCCGAATCCGTCGCACCTGACGGTGAGCGCCGATGGACGCTTTCTCTACTGCGTGAGCGAGTTGAAGGAATTTAGCGGCATCTCCGGCTCGACGGTCTCGGCCTATGCGGTGGAGGAGGGCGGCGCGCGGCTGCGCCTGCTCAGCCGTCAGGCGACCTGCGGCGCGGACGCCTGCTTTGTGCGTCTGTGGCACAACGAAAAGTGGCTTCTTGCCGCAAACTACTCCGGCGGAAGCGTCGCGGTCTTTCCGGTCGAGGCAGATCATGCGCTGGGGCCTGCGGCCTGTGTGCTGCGGCACAGCGGCTGCGGCACGGACATGCGGCGGCAGGAAGGCCCACATCCGCATCAGATCCTGCCCGCACCCGACAAAATTCACGTCTACGTCCCCGATCTGGGGCTGGACCGGCTGGTCTGCTACCGCTTCGACGAGAAAACGGGCTGGCTGACAAAGGACGGCTGGCAGGACATTCCGGGTCTGCCCGGGCAGGGCGTCCGTCATGGCGTATTCCGCGCGGACGGAACGCGCTTGTATGTGATGACGGAGATGGCGGCGCAGGTGAACGTCTACAGCTACGACCCTGCCGACGGCAGCGCGGCGCTGCTGCAAACCTGCGATACCGTGCGCGGCACGGCGGGAAAGCTGGGCGCGGCGATCCGGCTGCATCCAAGTGGAAAAAGGCTGTATGCGTCCGTGCGCGGCGCCGATGTGCTGGTGACGTTCCGCATTGATGAAAACGGCCTCCTTACCGAGCAGAGCCGCATCGGCAGCGGCGGAAGGATCCCGCGCGATTTTGACCTGACGCCGGACGGCCGGTTTCTGCTGGCGGCAAATCAGGACAGCGACAATCTGTGCGTCTTTGAAATTGACGCCGAAGGAAATCCGCATCCCGGCGGATGCTGCGATACGCCCATTGGCGCGTGTACGGCGCTGCACATCTTATAATATATTGCAATATCATATTTGCATCAGTGACCAGCCGACACATAAATTGTAGAATGGAGAATGAATATGAGTATAAAGGTGCAAACGAAAGAATGCCATACATGCGGACTAGTGATTGAACAATGGGAAGATGCATATAAAGGCAATGTGTGCATTTATTGCGGGTCGCAATTAAGTAGCGGAGTTAGGGTTGCGCCGGGAACAACATCTGAACGCGAAACTGAGGTTTACAAAAAATATATCAGCAACGACCCTGAAAAAGTTAAAAAATACAACGAGAGGCGAAATAAAGAGAAAGAGCGAATGCATCAAACTGATACACAGCCATCGTTCAGCGAGCCTGAGTGTATTCCAAAATGCCCGACATGCGGATCAACCAATATTCAACTAATATCCGCAGCAAGTCGCTTTGGAAGCGCCGTAATATTTGGCCTTGCAAGCAGTAAAATAGGAAAGACAATGGAGTGCAAAAACTGCGGTTACAAGTGGTAGTGAAAACGCCCGACGTTCGTCGGGCGTTTGATTTGTTTATAAGGAGTATGCTTCCATGAAAATCAAGCAGTTATATTAACTCTGGATGCATCGCGTTTTGCCCCAACGCCTCCAGTGCGTCGTTTGCCGTTTTGATGAGGATCCGGAACGCATCTTTATAATGCTCATCTAAAAACTCTTTATTATTGCTTGGCATCGTGTCTGGTTGAAATTCATATCGGATTCTTGCCTTATACTCGGCTTTCATCATTTTGTCGACAGATTCAGCCGAAAAGCTTAGGGATACTGCACGCTCACAAATCGTATCATCCGCTGGCTTCAGCGCGGTTGCTTCAACTCGGCAGGATACTTCCGTATTCCGATGCGATTCGTTCATATATTCAAAACGTAAGAATTCAATTCCTACATACTTACCCATCATGCAAGGCACAACCCCCTTCTTAAAAGCGTGTCATCACTTCCACAAATATAATGAACATTCTCCTTTTTAGGAGTCAACTTCAAGCGACAGCTCCTACGCTCAGTTAATAAAACAAAGCTACTGGTAATAGATGCTTCATTTTCCCTTTCTAACCGAGAAATGTACGCATCCCATTCTGCTGGCTCAGCGTCCATATATTCACCAGCCTCAGGCAAAGCATCATCGGGAAGGTCTGCGATTCGACCCGCTCTGGAACTTTCTGTGCCAGTTTCATAGCAACGCTCTACCAGTATTACTTGAGGTGCTCCATTTGTAAGTGAGTCTCTAATGGAAATTTGATTTTTAAGCAATGCAATTATTCCTTGCTTGGATGACGGCGCGACGACCCACTCTTGTCGGCCTACCGTGTTATAGCACAGACACAAATACCGCTCACTATTGCCGTCTACAAGAACAAACAAAATCGGATATACGTATTCGACCAAAACCTGCTCCATCCACAAATCGCCGTACTGAGGCACGGCCTTAAAATATAACTGTTTCATTTTTACTAATTCTCACCTATACAATCTCATACGGCTGAAAGAACCTATGAGGCTCAGAATCTTCATATAGCCACCAGTCGACATGTGATGTGCTTTGTCCAGTTCGCTCGGCAGTCCTTTGCGCAATACCACAGGAGGTAGCTGTGGTGCCTTTAGCAATAATTGTTCTCGGGCTTCGTTTGCGCCTAAAGAATTTATAGATTCTTCGAATGTCATTTTCTCCTTCAAATGTTGAGAGACTATAGTAGCTTATGTCATTACGATCTATATTTTTTAAGTCTTTTTGTGCCGGATCCAAAAAAGTTGGTAAAAAAGAACTTGGCTCGATCTCTCCAGTTATACACAGGCGATAAACTTCAACGTCCATTTCCTTAGCGCCAGATGGGAGCCTATCAGTCGGCAGCGACGAAGGAAATTTCTTTTTTATCTGCTCTACGGTCATCTTTAGCATCCCAATTCTACACTTACTTTATACCCAACTAAATACTTCCCAATGCTCATTTGTATGTTAACATACTTTACTCGCGCTTTCAACCGAATTTTGAAATAAGATTGTCGTTTTACTATTTTTTTGAACAGTTTATTATAGAATCTTCATTTTGACTTCTGCTGTTTCTGGTCTGAGGCCAGCGAACCGCATATATTTTTTGCGCTTGCGCGCCAGATTTGGAGCACCCCTTCACGATTATACTCGGTATTGTATACGGGAAGTGAAATCCCCCGGCGGTTCAGATTGAACCGCCGGGGGATTTGTGATCGTGCTTTTTTCAGAGCGTCTGCTCGGTGCGCTCGATGATGTCGTCCTGCGTCTTTTTGGAAAGCACATTGAAGAAGGCGCTGTAGCCCGCGACACGGACGATCAGATCCTTGTGATTTTCCGGATGAAGCTGCGCGTCGATCAGCGTCTCACGGGAGACAATGTTGTACTGCACATGATAGCCGTGAAGCGTATTGAAGAAGGTACGGATCAGCATCTCCAGCTTCTGACGGTTTTCGGCGGAGGAGAGCATCTGCGGCGTCATTTTCTGATTGAGCAGAACACCGCCGGTGATCTTGTCGGTGGGGAGCTTGGAGACGGATTTGAATACGGCGGTCGGGCCGTGCTTGTCGGCGTTGTGCGCCGGGCTGCACCCCTCTGCCAGCGGCTCAAAGGCGTTTCTGCCGTCAGGCGTGGCTTTCGTGCCCATGCCCTGCCCCACGTTTGCACTGATGGAGGAGGTGCCGGCATAGCGGATGCCGCCGATGGGGCCTCTCAGGTGGCGGGTGTTGGGATACTTTTTGATCTCGTCGATATACGGCGCGTATGCGTCCACGACAAGCTGATCCACCGCGTCGTCGTCATTGCCGTATTTCGGCGCGTCGTTTATCAGCATCTTCTGGATCTCTTTGTTTTCAGGGGACTGGAAATCGTCCAGAATGGCGTTCCAAAGCTGCTCCCTTGTGATCTTCTTTTCATCGTAGACCAGCTTTTTGATGGCAGAGAGGCAGTCGGCCATGTTGGCGATGCCGACCTGCAGGCCGGAAATGAAGTCGTAAACGGCGCCGCCCTCTTTGATGGTGCGGCCGCGGGCGATGCAGTCATCTGTCAGCGCGGAGCAGAGAACGTCGGGGACGTCCCGCTCGGAGGCCTTGTCAATGAAGTTCTCCACGATCACGCTGTAGCGGGTCATTTCGCGCAGCGACTTCTCCCATGCCGCCATCAGCTCGTCGTAGGAGGCCATGTCCTTGAAGGAGCCATAGCCCTTGACGAAGCGCTTGCCGGAGGTCAGATCGACGCCGTCGTTCATGACGCAAAGCAGCAGGCGGGGGAAGTTGATGTAGGACATGCCGGTGCAGCGGTAGCCCCACTTGCCGGGAACGGCTGTCTCAACGCAGCCGATCGCGCTGTAGTTGTAGGCGTCCTCCTCGGAAACGCCCCAGTTGATAAACGAGGGAATGATGATCTCGTCGTTGTTGAGCGCCGGCATGCCGAAGCCGAGACGCATGACCTCGATGCATTCATCGAAGAAGGCCTTATTCAGGTTCTTATGATAGCGAACGGTCAGGTTGGGCTGCGTCAGGCGCGTCTGCGCGACGGACTGGAGCACCACAAAGCTCAATTCGTTGACGGCGTCCTTCTTGTCCGTGGTCTGGCCGCCGATGGTCACGTTCTGGTACATCGGAGAGCCGGCGGAGCTGAGCGTGTGCGCCTGCGAGCGGAGCTTGTTGATGGTCAGCGTCTTGATCCACAGGCAGGTCAGAAGCTCGAGCGCGTCCTCCTTGGTGAGCTTGCCGGAGCGGATGTCGGCAATATAATAGGGGTACATATACTGGTCGAAGCGGCCGTAGCTCAGAGAGTGGCCGTTGGACTCGATCTGAAGGATGAGCTGGATGAACCAGACCGACTGGACGGCCTCGCGGAAGGACTCCGCAGGCTCGTAGGGCACCTTTGCGCAGATGCGGCTCATTTCCAGAAGCTCTGCACGTCTGGCGGCGTCGGTCTCCTTCTCGGCAAGCTCCTTTGCCAGCGCGCTGTAGCGCAGCGCGAAGGTGCGCACCGCGTCGATCACGACCAGAACGGCCTTGTAGAACACGGTCTTGTCGATGCTGTCCGGGTCGGTCAGATCCAGCGCGGCAAGACATGCTCTGGTGCGCGCCTCGTATCCGCTGAGACCTTCTTTCAGGACTCTGGGATAGTTGACCGCCAGATGGGCGTCGCCCGCGTTGAGCTTGCCCTCCATGCCGAAGACGCCGGTCTCCATAAAGACGCTGACCTCGTCAGGCAAAAGCGCCTCGCCTCTGGCGCGAAGATTGTTGTTTTCCCAGAACGGCGCGATGTCGCGCAGCTGCTGCTTGGTCTGCTCGGTGATGTAAAACACGTCGCCGTCCCGCTTTTCAAACAGATCCAGCTCCTTGAGCACAAAGCCCATCGTGTATTCCGGGAAGATCGGCGCGTTTACGTTTTTCGTGGCCTGATTGCCGGCCAGAAGCGTCTTATCCTCAATATAAATGGTCATGTGCTCCAGAATGTTCTTGAGCATCCGCGCCCTTGCCATGACGCGGGGCTGATTCTGGTTCTCGCGATAGGCCTGCGTTGCCAGAATGGCACGCTCGGCGTCGACATAAGGCTTTTCATCCAGCACTTCCTCACGGAATGCCTTCATGCGGGGCGTTAGGCTTCCAAAGTGTTCGGTGTTTTCCATAATGTTCCTCCTATGTGAATATCATTCGTAACTAAATTAGTTTCATTCGCAACACAATCTTACCACGACTTTGCGGCACTGTCAATAAAAAATACGTGAAAACAGCCATCTCCGGCCTCATGTTTTACGGCATCTTCGCAGAAAACCATGCGGGAACGGATAAATACCGCTTTTCATCCGCAAAAATTACGCCTCGGCCCAAAAAGTAAACGGCGTTTGGTGGAATGGTACAAAAACACGGCGCGTTTTTTGTTCAAAGCGGATGATGCTTTCATTCGTAAACAATATTGACACGAAAGCAAACGTTTGATAGAATATTTTCGGAAATAATTTTCGCGGGGGGCGTATCTGTGCGGTACAGAATTGGGATCGATGCCGGCGGCACAAAGGTTGCCTACGGACTTTTTGATGAAAAGAATGTGCTGGTGGATCGGTTTCAGCATCCCACCCCCATCACGGCGGACGGGCCCGCGTTCTGTGACCTTGTGATCGAGAGCCTGCATGGGCTGCTCCGGAAAAACGCGCTGGAAATGCGCGACCTGCAGGGCGTCGGCATCTGCATGCCGTCGTTTATCCTCTTTGACGAGGGGTATGTGTGCATGACCTCCGCGATGGTCAACATCCGCGACTTTGCGATGCGCGATTATTTGCAGGAGCGGCTGAACGTGCCGGTGATTCTGGACAACGACAGCAACGTCGCCGCGCTGGCCGAGCACCGCTATGGTGCGGGACAGGGAAGCCGCCATATGGTCTATGTGGCGACCAGCACCGGCATCGGGAGCGGGCTCATCCTCAACGGCGAGCTGTTCCGGGGAAGCTACGGCTGGGCGGGCGAATGCGGCCACATGCTCATCACGCCTGACGCCGGGCTTGACTGCGGATGCCGCAATTCCGGCTGCTTCATGTCGTGGGCGTCCGGCCGCTACATTCCGCAGCACATCCGCCGCATGGCGGAGGGACGCCAGACCAGCATGGATCTTGGCCCGGAGCTTGACTGTGTGGCGCTCTACCGCGCCTGCTGTGAGGGCGATCCGCTCGCGCTGGAGGTCCTGGATCAGACGGCGCATTACCTTGCCGTCTGCGTGTTCAACATCTACCAGCTCCTCAATGTGAACCTGTTCGTATTCGGCGGCGGCCTCGTGAACTTCGGCCCGATGCTCTATGACCGCGTCCGCGCCGAGTTTGACCGCTACAACCACATTCCGCAGCCGGTCGAGTTCCGGTTTGCCGAGCTGAAGCAGGATTTCGGCATCATCGGCGCCGCCGAGCTTGTGCGCGGCATCTGACACGTCATTGACAGCGCTCGCTGTTGATAAAAAACTTTTTTGGAGGAAACTGAAATGAAGAAACTCATCGCTTTGCTGCTGGTCCTCGTCATGGCCCTGACCATGGTTGCCTGCGCCGCAAAGGACAGCACCCTCAAGGCTGACACGCCCGCAAACGAGACCAAGACCGACGCGCCCGCCACCAACGAGACCAAGACTGACGCGCCTGCCGGCAAGATCAAGGTCGGCTTCGTTACCCAGTCTCTGACCAACGCTTCTCAGGCGTATGCATGGACGCAGTTCCAGAAGTATGCTCCCGAGTATGGCTTTGAGGTCACCCTGTTCGACGAGAACTATGACTCTCAGAACGGCGTTGCCGCCATCTCCACCTGCATTGCCGAGGGCTACACCGCCATCTGCCTGAACCCCACGGACCCCGCTGCTCTGGTTCCCGCTCTGAAGGAAGCCAAGGAAGCCGGCATCATCATCGGCCTGTATTCCTCCGATCTGCCCGAGGAATCCAAGCAGTACCGTGACTTCATGTGCGGCACCAACGACTTCCTGTTCGGCGAGATCGCTGCGCAGACCATGATGGCTGCTTTCCCCGAAGGCGTCAAGATGGTTGAGGTCGGCGGCCAGTCCGGCCACGACGCACAGATCAAGCGTCACGACGGCTTCATGTCCGCGATCAACGACAGCGTCACCGTGCTCGACTCCAAGGACGTTGCACAGTGGGCGACCGAGGATGCCATGGCCATCATGGAGGACTTCATCTCCCTGTACGGCGATGAGATCCAGGCTGTCTTCTGCCACTGGGATACCGGCGCGACCGGCGTCATCCAGGCTCTGAAGAACGCCGGCATGGAGGGTGTTTATGTCATCGGCGTCGACGGCTGCTCCGTTGGCTACGACCAGGTCCGAGAGGGCACGCAGGCTCTGTGCATCGGCCAGTCCTTCTCCCAGATGACGCAGGATGCCTTCAACTGCATCACCAAGCTCATGAACGGCGAAACGCTGGAGAGCGACGTTGTCTGGACCGAGCCCGACATCGTCAATGCCGAGACCATCGGCAACTTCCCCTATCCCGAGTGGTAATTTGACTGCCATCTTTTAGACGGCATACATAAAACGATCGCTTTGCCCCGGCTCTGACCGGGGCAAAGCTGATTCTCAGTAAAATCCAAGGAGGAGCCGCAGAATTGGAAAAGCGCGATAACATTTTGGTCGTCAAGGATGTCTGCAAGTACTTCCCCGGCGTTGTTGCTCTGGATCATGTTTCTCTGGAGATTCCGCAGGGCGTCGTGTACGGCATTGTTGGCGAAAACGGAGCGGGCAAGTCCACGCTCATGAAGATCCTCTCCGGCGTGTATGAAAAGGATGAGGGCACCGTCATTTTTAACGGTGAGACGATTGAAAAGACAACGCCGATCCAGGCGCTGCGCCGCGGCTTGAGCATCATCTATCAGGAATTCAACCTGGTCAACAAAATGACCGTCGGCGAGAATATCTTTTTGGGACGCTTCGGCGAAACAAAAGGCATGAAGGGCACGCATCAGAAGGCGCGCGAGCTGCTCGACTCCATCGGCAGCACCATCGATACCCACGCCATCGTGGGCGACCTGAGTGCATCGGAGATGCAGATGGTCGAAATTACAAAAGCACTCTCTTTTGACTCGAAGTTGATTATTATGGACGAGCCGTCCAGCTCTCTGACCGCAGAGGAGCTGAAAAAGCTCGGCGGCATCATCAAGGACCTGCGCAGCCGCGGCATCTCCATTATTTATATCAGCCACAAGCTGGACGAGATTTTTGACTACTGCGACATCGTGACCATTATGCGTGACGGTCATGTGATCGACACCAAGCCCATCGCAGAGCTGACGCGCTCGGAAATGATCGCGAAGATGGTCGGCAGAACCATCGACAACGAATATCCGCCCAGAGCGAACTTCGTCGGCGAGCCGCTGCTGGAGGTCAGGAATCTGAATACGAACAAGCTCCATGACATCAGCTTCACCCTGCACAAGGGCGAAATTCTGGGTCTGGTCGGTCTGGTCGGCGCGGGCCGCACAGAGATCGTCCGCGCAATTTACGGCGCAGACAAGGTCCGCGGCCATGAGATGACGCTGAACGGCGAAAAGCTCCGCGTCCGCACGCCCCATGACGCCAAGCAGGCGGGCATGGCGCTCGTCCCGGAGGATCGCAAGCGCGAGGGTCTGGTGCTCCCGTTCTCTGTGGAGAGCAACATCGCGATGGCGTCCTACGAATATATGACAAAGTTCGGCTTCCTGAACGCTGCCAAGGAGGCGGAGATCGCAGACCGCCAGATCAAGGCCCTGGCAGTCAAGACGCCGAGCGCCGCCACAAAGGTCGTGTCGCTCTCGGGCGGCAACCAGCAAAAGTGCATCGTCGGCCGCTGGCTGGAGCGCGAGCCCAAGATCCTGATCCTGGACGAGCCGACCCGAGGCATTGACGTGGGCGCAAAATATGAGATCTATGTTCTGATGAACAAGATCGTGAAGGAGGGCGGCGCGATCATCATGATCTCGTCTGAGCTGCCCGAGGTTTTGAACATGAGCAATCGCGTCCTGACGATCTGCGAGGGCCGCATCACCGGGGAATTTGACCCGGCGGTGGCGTCCGCGGCGGAGATCATGGACAAGGCGATCGGCTGAGAGCGGAGGGATATGACATGAAAAAGAAAACAGCGACTCCCGCCGTGAAGTTTTTGCAGGAAAACCTCGTCTCCATCGGCATCCTTCTTCTGATGGTGGTCACCGCCATCATCAACCCGACCTTCCTCAGCGCATCGAACCTGACCAACGTCCTGCGTCAGCTTGGCGCGCTGCCGTTTGTCGCCCTCGGAATGACGTTTGTCATCATCGGCGGCTTCATCGACCTCTCCGTGCCCGGTATCCTCTCGCTGACTGCCGTTGTGGCGGTCACGCTGGTTGATCCGCTGGGTCAGGTCGGCGCCATCGTGGTCGCGCTGCTGCTCGGCGCGGCGCTGGGATACCTAAACGGCTTTGTCCTCACCAGCAGCGGCGCCATGACACAGGCCGAGGTCCTGTTCATCACCTACGGCATGAGCTCCGTCTTTATGGCGATCGGCCTGCTGTTCACCAACGCGGAAACGCTTCGTCTGATGCGCGCCACCAAGCCCATCACCATTTTTGAGACGCTTTCTTCTACCGTGGGCATCGTGCCTGTGATCGTCATCGTGTTTGTGGTGCTGCTGGCCGTCATGCACATCTTCCTCAATAAGACGCTCGCCGGCCGCAGCGTGACGCTGCTGGGCGGCAACAAGGACGCGGCCTATCTGTGCGGATTCAACACCAAGCGCGCCATGCGGATGGTCTACGCCATCAACGGCCTGTTTGCGGCGATGGGCGCCATCGCGCTGGTCTCTCGTGTCACCACCGCCACCGCGACCTGCGGCACCGGCTATGAGACGAACGCGATCCTCTGCGTTGTCGTCGGCGGTACGTCTCTGAAGGGCGGCAAGGGCAGCGTCCTGCGCACCATGCTGGGCGTCATTTTGATCACCCTGCTCGGCAACTGCATGAACCTGCTGGGTCTGTCCACCTATATGCAGTCGATCATGCGTGGTGCCGTGCTGGTTGTCGCCATCTGGCTCGACAACCGCCGTGAGCTGTAAAAGGAGGGCGACACCGTGAAAGCAAATTCTATTGGAAAGAAAACCTTCAAAGTCATCACCAAGCAGAAGGCCGTTGTTGCCATCATCGTCATGATGGTCATGATGCTGTTCTTTGACACCAAATTCTACACGGCGTACAGCATGCTGGAGATGCTTCGCTCGGCGGCCATTCTCGAGATCGTTGCCTTCGGCGTTACCGTTGCGGTCATTTGCGGCGGCTGCGACCTGTCCGTCGGCGGAACGCTGTGTCTGGGCGGCATTCTGGCGATCATGGTCATGAATGCGGGACTTCCCATCTGGCTGGCCTTTGTGGTCGCGCTGGCGGCAGGCGCCGTTGTCGGCTTTGTCAACGGCTTCCTCGTGGTTCAGCAGAAATGCGAGCCGTTCATCATTACCCTCGGCATGGGCATGCTCTTAAAGGGCATCTGCCAGCAGATCACCAACGCCCATCCGCTCGGCTGCAAGAACCCCGGCTTCATGGACATCTCGAACGCGAAGTTCTTCGGCTCCGTCCCGTCCCTTGTCGTGTATATGCTGGTTCTGGGCGCTGCGTTCTACTATCTGATGCGCTACACCAGCTATGGCCGCAACTGCTACGCGATCGGCGGTAACTACGATGTCGCGAAATACTCCGGCATCAAGGTCATCCCGATCAAATGGACGGCTTTCGTCATCAGCGCCATGACCGCCACGCTGGCGGGCGTGCTGCTGTCGTCGCGCATGAACACCGGCAACTCCGTCTACGGCGATACCACCGGTATGCTGGTCAACTGCGGCGTCGTCATCGGCGGCACCTCCTTTGCAGGCGGCGAGGGCGGCATTTTGCAGAGCTTCGTTGGTCTGATGGCGGTGCAGATGCTCTCTACCTGCATGTCCGCGCTGTCTGTCGATGGCTTCTGGCAGAAGCTGATCGAGGGGCTGATGATCGTTGCGATTATTGCGGCGGACTGCTACTCCAGAAAGCGCAAGCGCGAAAACGTCTGATGCAGAGTGAGGGAACAATATGAAGGAACAGAATTATCTGGATCATCTGGTCGGCGTGCTTGGCCAGCCTGTGGCGGAAAATCCCGGCGTCGTCATTCAGGACGCAGCCTTCCGGGCGCTCGGTCTGGAGCGGTGGCGCTATCTGACGCTGGATGTGGATAAGGACAAGCTGGGCGATGCCATCCGCGGCCTGAAGGCGCTCAAAATGCGCGGCGTCAACTGCACCATTCCCCACAAGATCGCGGTTATGGAATATCTGGACGAGATCTCCGAGAGCGCCCGCCTGATCGGCGCGGTCAACACGATCGTGAACGACAACGGCAGGCTCTACGGCGACAACACCGACGGCAAGGGCTTTATGATGTCCTTGCAGTCCAACGGTGTGGACGTCCGGGGAAAGCGCGCCGTGGTATTCGGCGCCGGCGGCGCGGCACGCGCCATCTGCGTGGAAATGGCGCTGGCGGGCGCGGCGGACATCACCATTGTCTGCCGCCCGAAGGGGCGCGCCCTTGGTGAGGCGCTTGTGGAGATCGTACAGAAAAACACCCGGACGGCGGTGCGCTGTGAGGACTGGGTCGGCGAGCACAGCATCCCTGCCGGCACCGACATTGTTGTGAACGCAACGCCGGTCGGCCTGTACCCCAATGTGAACGAGCTGCCCAAGATCGCGCTGGACTCCATCACGCCGGATATGTTTGTGCAGGATATCATCCCGAATCCCACGCAAACCGCACTCGTCAAGGAGATGCGCCGCCGCGGGATCCCGTGTGCAACGGGTGCGGGAATGCTGATCAATCAGGCGGCCCTGAACATCGAGATGTGGACCGGCCAGAAGCCTGACCGCTCGGTGATGCTCCAGGCGCTGGAGGAAGCACTGGCGTAAACACCGCACGCACCGTAAATATTTTTCAAAACAGCAAGCGCCTTCCGATCCTTCGGAAGGCGCTTGCAGCATCCGGTCGGAGCTGGGAAGAAGCCTTGCTTTTTGGGCGGAATGCTGATAAAATAACCGTAAAAATACCAGAGGAGTGAGCCCTGTGGCAAAGCATATTACAAAAATCGTGCTGACCGGCGGGCCGGCAGCCGGAAAAACGACGCTCATCAGCCGCATTCTGAAGGAATTCAAGCAGGACGACGGCTGGAAGGTCATCACCGTTCCCGAGACGGCGACCGACCTCATCGCGGGCTTTGGCATCCGGCCGTTCGGAAACTGCGTCTCCATGCTGGAGTTTCAGTACTTTGTCATCGACGATCAGCTCCACAAGGAGCGACTTGCGCTCAAGGCCGCGCAGATGGTGCCGGAGGAGAACGTGCTTGTCATCTATGACCGGGCGCTGCTCGATGACAAGGCATATATCTCCGATGAGGACTTCCGCGAGGTGCTCGGCAGCTTTGGACTCAGCGAGGAGGAAGCGCTCGGCCACTACGATGCAGTGCTGCATCTGGTGACGTGTGCAAAGGGCGCGGAATTTGCCTATAACTTCGGGAACGAGGCGCGCTATGAGCCGGTCGAGGGCGCGCGGGAGAAGGACGACCAGACGCTCCGTGCATGGAGCGCGCATCCGAACCTGCATGTGATCGACAACTCTGTGGATTTTGAGGACAAGATCCGCCGGGGGCTGAAGGCTGTCTATGAGATCGTGGGTCACCCGGCGCCGATGGAGACGAACAAAAAATATCTGATCGCCATGCCGGATGTGAAGGCGCTTGAGGAAAAATACGCCGCCGTGCCGGTCGATATGATGCAGACCTATCTGCTGGAGACGAACCCGCAGGTCGAGCGGCGCGTGCGCCAGCAGCGCAACGGCACGGAGTATCTGTATTTCTACACGGAAAAGCGCGTGACGGATTCCGGAAAGTGGGAAACGGAGCGCCCGATCTCGCAGAAGGCGTATATCCAGTATCTCATGGAGGGCGACAGCAGTCTGCACGCCGTACATAAGGTCAAGTACCGCTTTACATACGAGCACCAGAGCTTTGCCATCGATGTGTATCCGTTCTGCAAGGACAAGGCCGTTATGCGCGTGGCGGTTCCGTCCGAGATGGGCGGCGTGGTGCTCCCGCCGGAGGTGACGATCCTTGAGGAGGTCACGGGCAGACCGGAGTTCAAGAACAAATATCTGGCGAAGTGCCAGCAGCTTTGAGCGTGCAAAAAGAGATATGACGCTGAGGGGCTGTCTCACTAAGAGGCAGCTCCTAAAAATTACGAAGCCCGGCTCTTGCA
>ERZ1027125.467-NODE-467-length-17159-cov-6.624825_pt1 | contig 17159 bp, 13 predicted proteins | sample MGYA00519249_ERZ1027125 | MGnify/ENA primary metagenome ERZ1027125 (study PRJEB26926, sample SAMN06164580) | human gut metagenome | biome: ENVO:00009003; feature: ENVO:2100002; material: ENVO:00002003 | host: Homo sapiens | place: USA | collected 2012 ... | reverse complement strand
CGCGTAAGATCGTCGGCAGCGTCAGATGTGTATAAGAGACAGGATATATATATCTCATACAAAAGCTTTGCCGACTTCTGCATGCGCGGCACGAGCTTTGACGCCATGGGGCCGGGAAACTCCGCGCGCAGCAGAAACATCGAGCCGCCCTCGCGCGCGACCGGCGCTATCGCAAGCAGGAAAACCAGCACGCCCATGCCGCCGATCCAGTTGGTGATGCTGCGCCAGAGCAGTATCGCCCGGGGCGCGGCCTCGACATCGTCGATGATCGTCGCGCCCGTGGTGGAGAAGCCGGATATCGTCTCGAACACGGCGTCGGACACGCTGCCGATCACGCCCGAGGCGTAAAACGGGATCGCTCCGAACAGCGATATGATGATCCACGCCAGGGCGACGGTCACAAAGCCGTCGCGCGCGCCGAGCGGGCGATCCTTGCTCTTTATCAGGCCGCAGGGCACTCCGACCGCGAGCACCGCCGCGATCGCCGCGGCAAAGCCGCGCAGCGCAGACGCGTCGCCGTCGGCGAGCGCAAGCAGCAGCGGAGGCAGCATGAACGCCGCCTCGATGCACAATATGACGCCTATCGTTTTTCTTATCGTTCCAATATTCATTACGCAAATATGTCGTTGAGGTCAAGGATCTCGCGTCCGGCGGTCGTGACGATGACGACCGTGTCGCCGGCCGAGAGCGTGTCCCGGCCGCCGGGGATGATGATCCTGCCCATGTGGTTTATGCAGACGATCAGTATGCCGGGCTTGAGCCGGATATCGGCAAGCCGCTCGTGCAGGTGCTCGGTCACGTCGGTCACGGCAAACTCCAGCGCTTCCGCGCCGCCGTCGGCTATGCGGTGGATCGTGAGCACCGCGCTGCCGCCGGTGTTCTCCATCGCGCGGACATAACGGATGATGGCGTAGGTGCTCAGGCTTTTCGGACTTATCAGGCTGTCCGCGCCGCGGTCGCCGAGGATCTCGCCGTATTCGAGGCGGTTTATCTTCGTCAGAAGCTGCGGAACTCCCATCTTGCGCGCAAACATGCCGATGATGATGTTCTCCTCGTCCATGTTCGTCAGCGGAAGGACAGCGTCCATCTGGCGGATGTTGTGCGTCCTGAGCACCGCCTGACTCGAGCCGTCCGAGCAGATGACGTTCACCTCGGGGTACTTTTCGGCGAGGTACTCGCACCGCGAGCGCTTCATCTCGATGAGCTTGATGCTTGTGCCGGTTTTTATCAGCATCGGAGCGAGGTATTCGGCGATCCTGCCGCCGCCGACGATGAGCACGTTTTTGCTTTTTTTGCTGCGCAGCTTCAGCTCGTGCGTAAGCTCGACGAGCGACGATGCCGGCGCGGTGACGTATATTTTATCGCCCTTGCGCAGAACAAAGCTGCCGTCGGGGATAAAGACCTTTTCCTCGCGCAGGACCGCGCAGATGAGGACATGCACCCGTATTTTCCGACGCAGATCGGCAAGCTGAAGCCCGTCAAGCGGGCTGCCGTCGGCAATGAAAAGCTCGACTATCTCGGCCTTGCCCTCGGCAAAGGTATCGCGCTTTATGAAGGCCGGGATCTGCAGCAGACGGTAGATCTCCTTGGCGGCCAGAAGCTCGGGGTTTATGGTCATGGACAGGCCCAGCTCCGACTTGAGGACGTAAAGCTGCTCGGTATACTCAAGATTGCGCACGCGCGCGATGGTGTTTTTACAGCCGAGCTTGCGCGCGACGATGCACGCGAGCATGTTCAGCTCGTCCTGCGCCGTGACGGCGATGAGCAGGTCGCTCTCGTCAACGTTTGCCTCGCGCTGGACGGATATCGCAGCGCCGTTGCCGCAAAGGGTCATGACGTCAAGCATATCGGACAGGAACTTTACCTTTTCCTTATCTATATCGACCACGGTTATATCGTGGTTCTCGTTGGCCAGCTCCTCGGCAAGCGAATAGCCTATCTTGCCTGCGCCGACTATTACGATCTTCATTTTTCAGATCCTCTCATCTATTTTGAAAAATCCAGTACCGTATATATTAACACATTATTTACACCGTAGCAACACCGCGGCGCACCCAGTCAACGGTGTAATCGGCAAATTTGCGAGTTGCCGGGCTGTTGCGGCTCGTTTCCGTTATCGCAAGGCCGATAACGCGCTTTGAGGGCGGAACAAGCTCTTTTACAACAACGTCGTCGTGCCGGCCGGTCAGCAGAAGCTCGGGCATGATGGATATGCCCAGTCCCTTTTCGACCATCGCGATTATGGCGTAGTCGTCTTTGGTAGAAAAGCGGATATTCGGCTTTATCCCGGCTGCGGCGAGCGCGCGGTTTGCGTCGTGGTTTGATTCTTCCAGCAGGGTTATGAACGCCTCGGTCTCGCACTCAACGAGCGGAAACTTGGGGTAGGACTCGAATTTATGCCCGTGCGGCAGAATGGCGAGCAGTCTGTCCTCCATCAGCGGTATGCACTCGCACTTGAGCTGAGTCGGAACGTTGACGAAGCCGAGGTCAACGCTGCCCTCGTCGATCCAGCGCTCAACATCGTAATAGTCGCCGTTTAAAAGCTTGAGATCGACGTTCGGGTAATCGTGCTGAAATTCTTTTATTACGCCGGGCAGCCAGTGAACCGCAACGGAGGTGAATGCGCCTATGCGCACCGTGCCGGAATCAAGGCCGCGGATGGCCGAGGCTGTCTGCCTAAGCTGCTCTTCATAGTTGAGCATTCCGCGCACTGACGGCATTATGCGCTCTCCGTCGGCGGTGAGCTTAACTCCGGCGCGCGAGCGGGTTATGACCGAAAAGCCAAGCTCGGCCTCCAAATTATTAATAGTATGGCTGACTGCCGACTGCGTGCATCCGAGGGCGTCGGCCGCTCTTGTAAGGCTGCCCAACTCCACCACTTTAGCGAGAGTTTCGTATTTTGAAATGCTCATATTGCTCCTCCGGGGAATTTACATGAATTTTATTCATGTTAGCATGAAAATAATTAGGTATGGTAATAATATACCGCGTTTTTTCTGAAAATCAAGTAATTTCGATAATATTTCGCCTTGCAATGCACTTTTTGTGTGACTATAATTCAAACATCGTTTGAAAATGATTGGAGAGAGAAACATGACAGGTAATATTATTTGCATACTGATCGCCATTGTGGTCTACCTTGTTGGTATGGTCGCCATCGGCGTTTACTATTCCAAGGGCCAGTCCGACGCACACGAGTTTTACCTCGGCGGCCGCAAGCTCGGCCCTATCGTGACGGCGCTTTCCACCGAAGCTTCGGACATGAGCGCATATCTGCTCATGGGCGTTCCCGGACTGGCGTTCTTCTGCGGCATCGCGGAAGCGAGCTGGACGGCTATCGGCCTTGCGCTTGGCACCTATCTCAACTGGCTGTTCGTTGCAAAGCGCCTGCGCCGCTACTCGGTGCGGCTGGGCGCGCTGACTCTGCCCGAGTACATATCCCGCCGCTTCTACGATAACACCAAGCTCATTGAGCTTATAGGCGCCATAACCATCATCGTTTTCTACGTTCCCTACACGGCTTCCGGCTTCTCGGCCTGCGGCAAGCTTTTCGGAACTCTGTTCGGATATGACTACGTTCCCACCATGATAATAAGCGCTGCCGTAATCGTAGCATACACCGCATGCGGCGGCTTCAAGGCAGCATCGGTAACTAGCCTTGTTCAAAGCCTTATCATGGTCTTTGCTCTGGCGGTTGTCCTCATCTTCGGCATCAACTCCGTCGGCGGCTGGGAAAATGTCGTTGCAAACGCCAAGGCCATCCCCGGCTACCTCAGCATGACCGCAACCACCAGCATTCAGGCCGCCGAGGCCGGCGAGTTCGGCACTCTCAAGATAATATCCACCCTCGCATGGGCGCTCGGCTACTTCGGCATGCCCCACGTTGTTCTTCACTTCATGGCCATCGAGGACGAGAATAAGCTCAAGCTCAGCCGCCGTGTAGCTACTGTCTGGGTCGTTGTTTCCCTGTCTGTCGCAGTCGTGATCGGCATTGTAGGCTACTCCATGGCAAAAGAGAACATCATCACCATGTTCGGAGATGCTTCCTCCGCCGAGGCGATCATCGTTTCCATCGCGGCAGTCCTGTCCGAGTACGGCGCATTCTTCGCTATCCTCGCAGGCCTTGTCCTTGCAGGCATCCTTGCCGCCACCATGTCCACTGCCGACGTTCAGCTGCTTGCAGCGGCAAGCGCTATCGCGCAGAACATCATCCGCGGCGTGTTCGGCGTTCAGCTTGATGACAAAAAGAGCATGATCGTTGCCCGCGTCACTGTTCTGTGCGTGGCTGTCTGCGGTGTGCTGTTTGCACTCGACCCCACAAGCTCAATCTTCCGCGTCGTATCCTTCGCATGGGCAGGCTTCGGCGCAACCTTCGGCCCCATCGTTCTGTTCTCGCTTTACTGGAAGCGCTGCAACAAGTGGGGCGCGATCGCCGGCATGTTCTCCGGCGCTGCTATGGTCTTCATCTGGAAGTATGCAATAGCTCCCATCGGCGGCGCGTTTGCGATCTACGAGCTGCTGCCCGCATTCATCACCTCCTGCATCTTCATCGTTGTCGTTTCGCTTCTGACCAAAGCTCCCGACGCAAAGATCTGCGAGGACTTCGACGCAGTCGCCGCAATGAAGTAAAGTATTCAAACAACCGAAAGGGCTTGCAGTCTGCCAACCGCAGATTGCAAGCCTTTTAGCTACACCTTGTCGCTGATAAGCGGCAAGCACAAGATGGTGATACTCTATTGCCTGATGGAATATGAGCCGGTGCGGTTTAACGAGATGAAGCGCTACCTCGGCCGCATTACCGACAAGACGCTCAGCACAAACCTCAAGGAGTTGGAGGCCGACAGGCTCATATCGCGCAAAGAGTATCCGCAGATACCGCCCAAGGTCGAATATTCCCTTACCGAGCGCGGAAGATCGCTCATGGAGGTGCTCGACAAGCTCTGCGTCTGGGGCGAAGAAAACAGGATATGACGTTTCATTATGTGGTCTTCAGCAGTTCGACATTCTGATAAATCGAAATTTATAGGAGGGAATACTATGATTCCAATTATTTCAATTGTTGTCGCAATAGGAATTCCGGCGTTCGCTATTTGGAAAAATGGGAAAAAGCCGCTGAAGCGTCCGTATCTATTTTCAGTCATCAGCTTCACATTTTGTACAATAGCTGCAATTATGGAGCTGTTTACGATTAAAGCGCGCGTAACAGCAGGGGACATCGGAGGTATCGAAGATACGATCGGTGCCGTAATCGCTACCTGCATTGGACTGCTGGTCTTTACGGTAATCTTGAATTTGCTGTTGCTTGGAATATCATATGAAAAGGATTCGTAAATTCCGGTCTGCCTTTCGCTCCGCCGTAATTTCACACAAAAGCAGCCCGTCCGTGGACGGGCTGCTTTTTTCACTCGATATTCACATGTTTTTTTATCACCCGCTCGGTCAGAAACGCAAGCACCATTTTGACAAGATCCGGGACGATGAACGGAAAAACGCACATGCCCAGCGCCGAGGCATAGCTTATGGGCTTTGCCGCGGAATAGACCTTAACAAACCACACCGTGCCGAAGGCGTAGCACAGCGCAAGCCCCACGATGAGCGACACTGTTTTTACCCACAGCTTTTTGCCAAGCAGCTTTTCAAAGAGCCAATAGCAAAGCGCCGTGAGCATAAAGCCGAAGATATATCCGCCGCTCGGCCCCATGAGCTTCCCGATACCGCCGGCAAAGCCGGAGAACACCGGCAGTCCGACAGCGCCGAGCGCTATGTACACCGCGACGGCAATGCTGCCGCGCCTGCCGCCGAGAAGCAGCAGAGCCGTAAACACCGCATAGGTCTGCATGGTAAAAGGAATGGCTGCCGGAACCGACAGCCATGAGCAGACCGATATGAGCACCGCCATCAGGGCGATGTAGGCCATATCCTTAGTCTTCAAATATTTGCACCTCAAAACGTCAGTATACTGCGGCGCTTATGCTCGCTTTTTGCATGCATGCGCTGGATCTTTTCAAGCACCGCATCGTCTATTTTACCACCGCCAAGGTAAGTGTCAAGCTCTTTATAGGTAAATCCCATTTCGCCCTCATCGGTCTGTCCGTCAAACAGGCCGGCAGAGGGCGCTTTTTCTATAACGCACTCGGGAGCCTTCAGCCAGCGCAGAAATTCGTATATCTCCGTGACGGTCAGATCGTCGATGGGGTTAAAATCGTGTGCGCCGTCGCCCCACTTGGTGAAGTAGCCGACATAGGCTTCGCTGCGGTTGCCCGTTCCGGCAACGAGGCGATTTTCCGACGCGGCGATCGCATAGAGCGTTGCCATTCTCAGGCGCGGCGCAATGTTTGCCTCTGCGGCATCGGTGAGCTTCGTAACGCCTGCAAGCACGGCCTTTTCCGCGGCCTTGACCGCCGTAAGGTCGGCATAGCGCGTTTCGATCTCATACTGCGCGGCAACGGTCTCGCCGTCGCGCTTATCCATGTCGTAATTGCGCACGGAGGTGCAGGGCATAATAACACCCACGGTGTTCTCACACGCGGCCTTGCACAGGATGCCGACAAGCGCGGAATCCTTGCCGCCGGAGTTGCCGTAAACTATGCCGTCGGCTCCGCTTTCGCGCACGGCGTAGCGGATGAACTGAACTCGCTGGATATATTCTTTTTCGTAGTTTCTCATTTTAATTCACCTTTCCAGTGCCGCCTTTACAAAGCCGTTGAACAGCGGATGCGGCTTATTCGGTCTGCTTTTAAATTCGGGGTGGAACTGCGCCGCGACGAACCATTTGCACGCCGGGTTTTCAACCATCTCTACAAGCGAGCCGTCCGGGCTCATGCCGACGGGCAGAAGTCCGCGCGCAACGATCTCCTCACGGAAGTCATTGTTGACCTCGTATCTGTGGCGGTGGCGCTCATAAATAAGTCCCTCGCCGTAGTATTCGTAAGCCTTACTCTCGGGCGAGAGCACACAGGGGTATTTGCCAAGGCGCATCGTGCCTCCCTTTGCGGTTATGCCCTGCTGCTCGGGCATGAGATCGATAACAAGATGCTGCGAATCGGCGGTGAACTCGGCAGAGTTTGCATCCTTCCAGCCGAGAACATGGCGCGCAAATTCTATGACCGCGATCTGAAGTCCGAGGCAAATGCCGAGGTACGGAACGTCGTTTTCGCGCGCATATTTTGCCGCAAGTATCATTCCCTCAATACCGCGGTCTCCGAAGCCGCCGGGAACGAGAATACCGCTGCAATCTCCGAGTACGGACGCGATATTATCCTCCGTAAGCTCCTCGGAATCGACCCACTTTATCTCCATAACGGCATCGTTTGCGGCCGACGCATGGTTAAGCGACTCGGCAACGGACAGATAAGCGTCGTGCAGCTGAACATATTTGCCGACAAGGGCTATCTTCACCGCGCGGTGAGCGCTCTTGATCCTGCCGACCATGGCCTTCCACTCGGTAAGATCCGGCTCGGGGCAATCAAGGCCGAGTCTGCGGCACACGACCGAGGACAGTCCCTCGTGCTCCAAGAGCAGCGGCGCTTCATACAGCGTGGAGGCTGTTGCGTTCTGGATGACGCACTCAGGCTCAACGTTGCAGAAAAGAGCTATCTTGCGGCGGATATCGTCGCTTATCGGGGCGTCCGTGCGGCAGACGAGAATGTCCGGCTGGATGCCGACCGACAGCAGCTCCTTGACCGAGTGCTGCGTGGGCTTGCTTTTAAGCTCGCCCGTGCCGGGTATCTGCACAATGAGCGGAACATGAATAAACAGCACGTTCTGCCTGCCCTTTTCGACGGCCACCTGACGGATAGCCTCAAGAAACGGCTGGCTTTCGATATCGCCGACCGTGCCGCCGATCTCGCAGATGAGAACGTCGATATTCTCATCCTCCATTGCGTATACGCTCTGCTTTATCTCGTCGGTCACATGGGGTATTATCTGCACCGTGCCGCCGAGGTATCCGCCCTGGCGCTCGCGGTTTAAGACGTTCCAATAGATGCGGCCGGCCGAGACCGAGGAGTTCCCGCTCAGGCTTTCATCGACAAATCGCTCGTAGTGGCCGAGATCGAGGTCGGTTTCCGCGCCGTCATCGGTGACGAAAACCTCGCCGTGCTGATAGGGGCTCATCGTGCCGGGGTCTACGTTTAGATACGGGTCAAATTTCTGGTTTTTCACGCGCAGACCGCGCTGCTTCAAAAGTCTGCCGAGCGAGGCTGCGCATATTCCCTTGCCCAGCCCCGACACGACTCCGCCTGTTACGAATACATACTTCATCATCATTTGCTCTCTCTCGTTAGAATTTATATCTTATTCACTGCCTGTCAGACAGAAAACAGCATATCGTAATAGCTGGGGTACGGCCAGTATTCCGTTGCGGTGAGCGTTTCGAGCTTGTCGATAACGGCACGCATATCCTCCATTCTGAGGAACACCTCATCGTGGTAATACTTCATAAGCTCGGCATTGCCGACGCTCGGCGCGGTCTCAAGCGCAGATTTGAGGGAAACCATCTTGTCAAGCAGGCTCTCGTTTAAGCTGCTGAGGGTTCCGATGAGCGCGCTTTCCACGCGGCAGGGCACCTCGGGCAGAGCCTTGCGCTTTTTGATAAGCGTTTCGCTCAGCGCGGCGGTGTACTCGGAAACGGCGTTGAGAATGCCGTGCTGCACCATGTCAACAAGCGTCTCGCCCTCGATGGCGATGACCTTGCAGTAGTGCTCCATATGTATCTCATTGCGCGCAATGATCTCGGCCTCGGTGTAAACGCCGTACTTGGTAAGCAGCTCGATATTCTTCGGCAGCATGTACTCGGGCAGCGCCGTGGACGAGTTCTTGAGGTTTTTAAGTCCGCGCTTTTCGGCCTCTGCGACCCACGACTCGTCATAGCCGTTGCCGCCGAAAAGGATGCGGCCGTGCTCTTTGAACGTGCGCTTAATAAGCTCGTGCAGAGCGCCTGTGAAGTCGGATGCTTTTTCAAGCTCGTCGGCGAAAACGCACAGCGAGTCTGCGATGATCGTGTTCAGAACCGTCGTCGGGCCGGCTATGGACTGGCTCGAGCCGGGCATGCGGAACTCGAATTTGTTGCCGGTGAAGGCAACGGGCGAGGTACGGTTGCGGTCGGTGGTGTCGCGCGGAATGGGCGGCAGAACGTCAACGCCGATGCGCAGCGTGCTCTTGCTCTTTTCGGTGTAGCCCGTGTCGTTTACGATGGAATCGACTATGCCCTCAAGCTCCTCGCCGAGGAACACCGAGATTATCGCCGGAGGCGCTTCCTGCGCGCCGAGGCGGTGGTCATTGCCGGCAAAGGCGACCGAGCATCTCAAAAGCTCCTGATATTTATCAACGCCTCTCACGAATGCCGCAAGGAACAGCAAAAACTGCGCGTTCTGGCTGGGAGTCTTGCCCGGGGAGAACAGGTTCTTGCCCGTGTCCGTGCCGAGCGACCAGTTGTTGTGCTTGCCCGAGCCGTTTACGCCGGCAAAGGGCTTTTCATGCAGCAGGCAGACGAGGCCGTGGCGGTCTGCGACCTTCTGCATGATCTCCATGCTGATCTGGTTCTGATCGTTTGCGGTGTTCGCGTCGGAATAGACCGGAGCCATCTCGTGCTGAGCCGGGGCGACCTCGTTATGCCGCGTTTTCGACAAAACGCCGAGCTTCCACAGCTCCTCATCAAGGTCCTGCATGTATTCGGCAACGCGCGGACGGATCGTTCCGAAATAGTGATCCTCAAGCTCCTGGCCCTTGGGCGGCTTTGAGCCGAACAGCGTTCTTCCGCAAAGGCGCAGATCCTCGCGCTCCAAAAACAGCTCTTTATCTATCAGGAAATACTCCTGCTCGGGTCCGACCTGCGCGATGACCTTCTGCGTTTCGGTATCGCCGAAAAGTCGCAGTATGCGCAGCGCCTGACGGCTTACCGCGTCGCACGAGCGCAGCAGCGGAGTTTTCTTATCCAGCGCCTCGCCGGAATACGAGCAGAACACGGTCGGTATGCACAGTGTTCCGTCTTTGATAAACGCAAATGCGGTGGGGTCCCACGCGCTGTAGCCGCGTGCTTCAAAGGTCGCGCGCAGGCCGCCGGAGGGGAAGCTGGATGCGTCCGGCTCGCCGCGGACAAGCTCCTTGCCGGAAAACTCCATCGTTATCGCACCGCCGCCGGCAGGCGAAATGAAGCTGTCGTGCTTTTCGGCGGTGATGCCGGTCAGGGGCTGGAACCAGTGAGTGAAGTGGGTCGCGCCGTTTTCAAGCGCCCACTGCTTCATGCCCTCGGCAATGCCGTCGGCAACTTCAAGAGTAAGCGGCTTTCCGTCGGAAAGGCACTTTTTCCACTCCTGGAAGTACTTCTCCTTGACGTATTTGCGCATGGTGCGTTCGTTGAATACGCAGCTGCCGAACAGCTCAGGGATCTTTTTTACTTCTCTGCTCATGGTTTTATCCTCCTTTTATTTTCCGCTCGCGCCGTAGTTTTTAAGAACTCGTGCGGAGGGGTCGTCAACGTCACAGCCCGGCCACGTTTTGTTCGGCATCCAGAAGTCCTTGACCATCCGTGCCTGACCGGGATAGTACTTTTCGAATATATCTCTGTACAGAAGGCTCTCTTTTGTAAAGGGAGTCGCAAAATCGTATTTTTTTATGCCCTCGGCGAACTGCTCGTCGGTGTAAACGCTCTCGGCATAGGCCTTGAGGTCATCGACCATCGAATGACCGACGGCGTCGGAAAACGCCGCCTTCTGCCTCCAGAGTATCTCATCGGGCAGAATGCCGTCCTTTTCAAACGCGCGGCGCAGAAGGTATTTGCCCATGTCATAGGTGTTCATCTTCAGCTTGGGGTCGATGCTCATGACATAGCGGACAAAATCAAGATCGCCGAACGGCACGCGCGCTTCCAGCGAGTTTACGGAAATGCAGCGGTCGGCACGCAGAACGTCGTACATGTGCAGCTCGTCCACTCTTTTTTTCGCCTCGCGCTGGAACTCCTCCGGCGAGGGGGCAAAGTCGGTGTATTTATAACCAAACAGCTCGTCGGAAATTTCGCCCGTGAGCAGCACGCGCACATCGGTTTTCTCGTGTATCGCCTTGCAGCAAAGGTACATGCCCATGCTCGCGCGGATAGTGGTTATATCATAGGTCCCCAGCATCGCGATGACTTCCTCGAGCGAGGAAATGACCTCGTCGCGCGTCATGGTGACTTCCATGTGCTCAGAGCCGATGAAATCGGCGACCTTGCGCGCATATTTGAGGTCGATGGGGTCCTGATCCATGCCGATAGCGAAGGTACGGATCTTCTTGCCGAGCAGCTTTGCCGATATTGCGCACACAAGGCTCGAATCCAGTCCGCCCGAAAGCAGGAAGCCGAGCGGAGCATCTGCGTCAAGGCGTTTCTCAACGCCGGCGATGAGCTTTTCGCGGATCTTGCCGCAAACGGTGTCGATATCGTCGGTAGAATACTCCGACACGCTCGTCAGATCGGCGTAGCGGACAAACTTGCCGTCCGCATAGTAATGTCCGGGAGGGAACGGCATGATATCATCGCACAGGCCCACAAGGTTTTTAGCCTCGCTTGCAAACATCAGGCTGCCGTCGGAATAATGTCCGTAGTAAAGCGGTCTTATGCCGATGGGGTCGCGCGCTGCGATAAGCTGCTTTGCCTGCCCGTCATAGATTATCATGGCAAACTCCGCGTCGAGCTTTTTGAACATCTCAAGTCCGTATTCGCGGTAAAGCGGCAGGATGATCTCGCAGTCGGACTCGCTTTTGAAGCTGTATTTTGCACTCAGCTCCTCGCGGAGCTGTCGGAAGCCGTAAAGCTCGCCGTTGCAGACTACCGCGTCGCCGCCGAGGCAGAACGGCTGCATGCCGCTTTCGTCAAGCCCCATGATCGACAGGCGGTGAAATCCGAGCACCGCGCCGTCGAGCTCTGCCATGCGCGTTGCGTCCGGGCCGCGCGATACCGTGCGGTCAAAATACTCTCTGACTGACTGAGCAGTAAGCTCCTTGCTTGTGAAACCGATGATCGAACACATAAAAAATGCACCTCCGAATTTTTTGGGCAGCTATCCCTAAACTTTAGGACGAATAGCTGCAAATCCGCGGTGCCACCTAACTTACTGCCGAAGCAATCACTTTTACGGGCTCAATCAAGCCCTCGTGCCTTAACGCCGCACTCCGCGTCTTTCCTACTTGGTCTCCCGTTCAGATCGCTGCTGATAAAGTGTTATTCACTCATCCTCCGGTATCGGGATCGCACTGTCCCCGACTCTCTGCGACCGAGCATATGAGCTACTTGTCTCCGTCATTGCATTTTTCATTATTAAATTCAGTGTATTCACTGCCCCTATAAAAAACTAAATTCTGCCGCATAGAGGAATGCGGCAGACTTCAGTTTTACAGATGAGAGAGCAAATGATTACAACAAATAAGGTTCAAGGTTTTGTCCTTGCTTCGACCTTATGGCGGTATATTAGCACAAGAAGTTTGATAAATAAAATACATATACCATTGCGGTTGCCATATCGAAAAAATATGGTATAATACCATGTGCAGAGAAAAGAGAGGTAACAAGATGGATCTTAGAACACTTAGATATTTCACCGTGGTTGCCGAGGAGCTGAACATAACGCACGCGGCCGAGCGCCTGTGCATGAGCCAGCCGCCGCTGAGCAACCAGATGAAAGCTCTTGAGGAGGAGCTTGGCACGAAGCTGTTCATCCGCGGCAAGAGGCAATTGCAGCTGACCGACGCCGGACGGCTGCTGCTGCTGCGCGCAACACAGATACTGGACATGACCGAAAAGGCTCAGCACGAAGTCATGAGTCTTGAAGGCGGCATGAGCGGAACGATAAACCTTGGCATCGTCGAGGGACGCGCTCCGTTTCTCACGGCGCGCTGGATATCCGGGTTCAAGGAAGAGTTTCCAAACGTAAAGTACAGCATGTGGAACGGCAGCAGTGACGACGTTCTCGACAGGCTGCGTCAGGGTCTTGTTGACCTCGCGGTGATAGCCGCGCCTTACGACACGGAGCACCTTGAGGGCATCACCGTCGGGCGCGGCCCGTGGGTCGCGATAATGTCACGCTCAAACGAGCTTGCCAATCTCGACGGCGATACCATACCGCTCAAAAGTCTTGCCGGGAAGCCGCTGATCGTCCCCAGCCGTCCCTCGCGCATCGACTCGATACGCGCATGGTTTGCCGAGGCGAGCGCCGAGCCGAATATTATATGCACGCTGTCAAACTATCTTGATGCCGTGGCAATGTCGGAGCTTGATATCGGCATAACCATTTTTCCGCGCTCTACATACACTCCGAACGATCTGCTGGTCACGAAGATAATAACCGACCCGGCCAAGCAGATAGAATACGTCCTCGTGCGCATGAAAAACCGCGAGCCGAGCGAGCTTATGAACGAGTTTATCAATTATGTGCGCGACACGGAGGACACCACCGCCGCCGATCCCGGCTTCAGCGAGATACTCAAAAACGAATACGTTCCGCCGGAGGACACACCGTATCTGTAAAAAAGAAGCTTGCGATGCAAGCTTCTTTTTTACAGGCAATTAATAGTGAATGATGAATAATTATTGTGTGCGCTTCGCGCACGGATTTTAAAGGGCACTCGGCGCGCCCGTCTCACGCTGAGCGAAGCAATTACGGTTTTTTTCGCAGTTTCGATACCGGAAACCTGTAATAAACCACAACGCGCCCAGCTCACACAGAGCGAGGCATACACGGTTTTTTACGCAGTTTCGATACCGGGAGCCTGTAATGAACCACAACACGTCAGACTAATACAGAGCGAGGCAACTCCGGTTTTCTACGCAGTATCGATACCGGGCACCTGTAATAATCGTATAAGTAAAGCCTTAATTCGCCTCTAAAAATTCGTGCAAATGTGTTAAAAGTGCAAAAAAGGTATTGACAACGGAAAAAGAGGGTTCTATAATTCGGTTCAAATAAGACAGCACCTGATAGAGGTTGCGGAAACGATCAGTACTCCACGGTATACGCCGGCAAGCGGCTGCGGAGGAAAGGCAATTCCGCCGAAGCACAGTTCGGTTGCCGCCGGGCTGAAGCTGGGACTTCGCTGAATAAGCGTTGGACTGTCACATTTATGTGGAGAGCTATCGAAGGCGATTTAATTTTGGAATTTCTTTTTTCTAAAGCCTGCGATACCACTTCGGGTCGCAGGCTTATTAATTTATCTGAAAAAGGAGTTCCAAGAAAATGAGAAGAACCAGAAACCTGATCGCGCTGCTTATGGCAGCGGTAATGTGCCTTTGCCTGTTTGCAGGCTGCGGCAGCAGCGACAACGGAAACGACAGCGAAGCCGTTGACCTTACGAAGGCAACAAGCCTTGCAGACCTCGCAGGCTGCAAGATAGCCGCCCAGGCCGGCACATTTCACGCCGACGCACTTACCCAGATCGAGAACGTTCAGTCCTCCACCTACCCCGAGTTTGCAGACCTTCTGACCGCTCTCAAGTCCGGCGCTATCGACGGCTATGTCGCAGAAGAGCCGACAGCCTTCTCCGTCTGCCAGTCCAATGACAACCTGACCTACATTCCTCTCAAGAACAACGACACCGGCTTTACCGCAACCGCAGCAGATGTCGGCATCGCGGTCGGCTTCAAGAAGGGTTCGGAGCTGAGAGCTCAGATAAACGAGGTTCTCGCAACCATCACCGATGAGCAGCGCACAGAGCTCATGGAGCAGATAGTCACCCTTGCATCCGGCGGCGAAGTAAGCGAATTTGCAGTAAGCTGCCCCGCACCCGAAACCACCAACGGCGTTCTGAGAGTCGGCATGGAATGCGCATATGAGCCGTACAACTGGACCGATATGGACGGCACCAGCCTCGGCGCAGTTCCCATCTCCGGCGAAGGCAAGGAAGGCCTGTACGCAAACGGCTACGACGTCCAGATCGCACAGTACATTGCAAACAAGCTTGGCATGAAGCTCGAGATCTACTCCTTCGAGTGGGATTCCCTCATCCCGGCACTTGAGTCCGGCGCTATCGACGCGATCGCGGCAGGCATGAGCCCCACCGCAGAGCGCGCACAGCAGATCGACTTCTCCGACACCTACTACGAGTCCAACCTCGTCGTCATCATCCGCAAGTAAGCAAAACCGAAAGGCCGGTAAAATGCCATGAGCTTTTTAAACGATGTTGTAAATATAGTAATCAAATATTATCCCAATTTGCTTGACGGCGTGGGCAACACCATGCTGATCGCGCTCATCGGCACGGTTGCCGGTCTCGTGATCGGACTTCTCACCGGCGTTGTACGCACAGCTCCGCTCTCCAAAAACGCGGTGCTGCGCGTGCTGCACAAGATCCTCAACGCGGTTATTGCTGTGTATGTCGAGATATTCCGCGGCACGCCTATGATGGTGCAGGCAATGGTCATCTACTGGGGCTATGCCTTCGCCACCGGCGGCAGCACCCTGCCGCTTATCCCCTCGGGTATCCTGATCGTTTCGATAAACACCGGCGCATACATGGCCGAGATCGTCCGCGGCGGCATCATCTCCATTGACAAGGGCCAGTTTGAGGGCGCAATGAGCATCGGCATGACCCATTCGCAGACCATGCTCAAGGTCATCATCCCCCAGGTCATGCGCAATATACTTCCCTCGGTCAGCAACGAGTTCGTCATTAACATTAAGGACACCTCGGTGCTCAACGTCATCGGCGTTACGGAGCTGTACTACTTTGCAGGCATCATAAAGCGCCAGAGCTTTGAGACCTTCCAGACCTATCTGGTCGTCTGCGTTATCTACTTCATCCTGACCTTCACGGTCACGCGCCTGCTGCGCTGGGTCGAGCGCAAGCTCGACGGCAATGACAGCTACGTCATATTCGGCTCGCAGAGCGACAGTGCGGCCGAGATCCGCATAAGCAGGGAGGCATAAGTTATGTCCGAAAAAGTAATAGAGCTTGTCCATCTTCAGAAGCAGTTCGGCGAAAACACCGTTCTGCGCGATATAAACCTGAGTGTTTCCAAGGGCGAGGTGCTCAGCATAATCGGCGCGTCCGGCTCGGGCAAGAGCACGATGCTCAGATGCATAAACCTGCTCGAGACCCCGACCTCAGGCCAGATCCTGTATCACGGTAAGGACATCACCGGACACGATATGAATCTTTCGCAGTACAGAGCCAAGGTCGGCATGGTGTTCCAGAGCTTTAACCTGTTTAACAACATGACCGCGCTCAACAACTGCATCACAGGCCAGGTATCGGTTTTAAAGCGCAGCCGCGAGGAGGCCGAGGCCATCGCAATGAAGTATCTCGAGCGCGTGGGCATGGCGCCGTACATAAACGCACGTCCCTCGCAGCTCTCGGGCGGACAGAAGCAGCGCGTCGCAATTGCTCGCGCACTGGCTATGGAGCCGGAAGCGCTGCTGTTTGACGAGCCGACGAGCGCGCTCGACCCTCAGATGGTCGGCGAAGTGCTCGACGTTATGCGCTCGCTCGCCGAGGACGGCCTGACGATGATCGTCGTCACCCACGAGATGGCTTTCGCCCGAGACGTTTCCTCAAACGTCGTGTTCATGTCCGGCGGCGTTATCTGCGAGGAGGGCAAGCCCCACGATATATTCGAAAATCCGCAAAACCCCAAGACCCGCGAATTCCTCACAAGATTTCTCGCCCGCTGATCCGAGTTTATTAAAGTATAATTAGTATAGCACCGGCCCCTGACAGGTTTGTCAGGGGCCGCAGCCTGTAGAAAAAGTCTGTCTTAGCAGTCACGCCAAGGCAGGCTTTTTCGTTTGAAAAGGGAAAAATAGCAGCCAAGAAAAATAATCGGCCGCAAAAATCCTTCTCCGCCTCTTCCCCGGAGAAAGATTTTTCCGTTTCCATTTCCAAGTGGCCAGCTTTTTCAAATTCATGGCGGCAAATTTAAGCTTCACCCAGTTCGTAACCTGAGCCAAGCCTCTGTATTGTGTATAACGCATAGCGTGCTTTTCTTTGGCATCTGCAAAGACGCGTTCAATCGTCTCTTTCCGTTGCTTGTAAAGATCCTGGTACTTCGGTGTATAGCGGGCATCGTCTGCCAGCTCTTCGTAATCCTTCCAGATATGCCTCTGTACGGTTTTTACGCAATCCTTGGAATGAGTGCAAAGCTCTCTGGAGGGACAATTTGTGCAAATCTTGGGATCGCTTTTGTATTCCCTGTA
>ERZ1027125.457-NODE-457-length-17512-cov-6.079796_pt1 | contig 17512 bp, 17 predicted proteins | sample MGYA00519249_ERZ1027125 | MGnify/ENA primary metagenome ERZ1027125 (study PRJEB26926, sample SAMN06164580) | human gut metagenome | biome: ENVO:00009003; feature: ENVO:2100002; material: ENVO:00002003 | host: Homo sapiens | place: USA | collected 2012 ... | reverse complement strand
TTAGATTTAACCTCTCAGATGGAACAAGCTACGATTTGATTTACGCCTGCTATGGAGTTAAAAACGGCGAATTGAAGTCAGAAGCAGGCGGTTTTAAGTATTTCACAAGTGCGGATATTGGCTCTTATTGGAACAATTTGAATAAGGAGCTTGAAGCAACTCCCGTCAATGAGAGTGAGCTACCAGGAGCAGAAAGCACTTCTCAAAATGATATTCTGCAAGTTGGGATACGAAAGGCAACCGCAGGCGTGTATGATGAAGAAGGCTTAAAATTCACATGGAGCGTTGAAAATATAGGCGATTATTCGGTGAGCTTTGATAAGAATATGATTGCCCAAATTGTTCTCAACGGAGAGGATTACGCCTTTGAAACCGAAGCCGTTACATTAGAGCCGGGTGAAGCCTATTCCGTCGATATTAGTATCCCGTATCCTGTTGCACGGCAGAACGGAACAAATAATGTGAAAATCACAGCAACAACGGGTGATACAACGGCAACCTATAAAGAGTCGTTTACTCATTGATGAAAGTAAAAAGGAGATATTATTATGTACATCACATCTATTGTTTTTACGCTGATAGCGTGGGGAGCCGGACTGCTTCTGGATGCAAATATTCATTTCGGTGATCCGCAGGGCTTTTTGGGTTTGCGGGTGCTGCTGCCCGTTTTGGCTATGGGGCTTTGCCTGTTGCGGGCAATGAAAGAGGATAAGCGCAACGGAGATAAATGAAACAGAACGCGTGCGATTTACGCCTTTGAAAGATGGAAGGGGAAAGAGTTTATGAAGTGTCCTTATTGTGAAAAAGAAATGACATTGGGTTATATCCAATGTCGGGATGGCGTGTATTGGACATTGAAGAAGCAGCTTGTTGCATCACTTTCTTCTTTAGGCAAGGGAAGCACTTGCCTTTCCAATGGCGCAGCGGATAATTCCAACACCGTATTTGCGTTCAAGTGCGAAGATTGCAAAAAAATCATTATTGACTATTCGAGTGAAAGATAACTATTCAGCGTATAAATCCGAACACATGAAACCGCCATTCAATGACGATTTCGCGTGCTAAAATCAATCGGCGGTTTTGAAATATCATATTTCAAGCCGCCGTTTTCCTTTTGAAAAAATGGATCAACGGAGGGTGTGGTAAAGTCGCCCTTTTTTAAGGATACGGCGGTATCCAAGGAGGTATCGCCGTGTCCTTTTTCTTTATTGATAGTGCATTTGATCTATACTGGCTAAAAAAAGCGCACTTCCACCGTCGGGACTATACGGCTATGGATGCGAAATCTGTCAGTATGTAAGTGAAAATGTTGTTTTGTGCGTCCGCATAGCGTCATGCTGTGCGGGCGTTTTTATATGCCCCTGCTTCTGGTCACGGTGGCCAGAGGCTCTAAGGTGCCGGGGGCCGCCTGTTCTCCATTTCAATCCGCACTCACCAACCACCTTTTGAAATGGAGGACAATTATGACGACTATCAACCTGAAACGGTATTACCCCTATATGACTGAAAATGTGATGCTGGAAGTTTCGGACGAGATCGCCGCCGCCCTCTCTATGGGAGGTCGCCTGTGCGACAGCTACAAGCGGCAGAAGCGCAGAAATGGCGAGTGCTCGCTGGACACCGATCCCGGCTTTGAGGCCGACGTGCTCCGCCAGCCCATGACCCCGGACGAGTACATTGAGGCGAGGGAAACCACCTTTGCCCTCTATGATGCGATGGCCCAGCTCCCGCCCACGCAGGCCCGGCGTGTGTACCAGCACTATCTTCTCGGCATGAGCAAGGCCGAGATCGCGGCAGCCGAGGGCGTTGGACGGAGCCGCATCTGCTGCTCCGTTGAGCGTGGGCTGGCCGCTATGAAAAATATTTTGAAAAAATCTCTGTAAGAGGGAGTACATTTGCCCCCGAAACCTCCTGATAGGTGAGAGGAGTTTTCTTCCTCGCCTTGAAAACTGAATAGACAGTATTCCCGATACGAAATCCGCGTGATAGCGACGTAAGGTGCGCCGCCACGACAGCCAGCTCAGGAGGTGATGGACAAGCTGGCCGAGCGATCAACGCAGCCTTTGACCCGGTGCTGGCAAACCGGGCGCGAGGACAGCGCGGAGGATAATGAAACTTGCTCACGCCCTCCCACAGACTTGAGGGGGAGTCCCTGCGGTATGCGCCAGCCCTCCACGGGCAGCGGTGCTGTGGGGCTATGCAGCCGAAGCCATCGGCGGTCTGGAATACTCCCCGTGCCGGGGATGCGTGGCAAATACGGCACACAACAATCATACAGGGAGCCGCCAAACCGGGCCTTTCTGTCTTATGACAGCCCAAACCATTCCGGCGCGGCGGCTCCCTCTTTTGTGGATTGAAACGGAAAACAACTGTCCCGCTGCTTCTGGTCATCGTGGCCAGAGGTGGGGCAAGGTCAAAGGACGGCGCTTTTGTGCCGTCCTTTCACGTTTCCCCACGGACAACGGGAAACCATCAAATCTATTCACATCGCTGATTTTTATAGGAGGTTTTCAGATGACGGAGACAAGAGTCGGCTATCACAAGGAAGTCAAAACCGCGTCTTTCCAGGGCAAATCCATCACCGTGGAAAACCTGACCCCGATGCTCTCTCCCCGAGCACGGGACAAGCGCAAGCGTGAGATTGAAAGCTGTCTGTATGAGGTCTTTGTGAAGTATGCGCCGGGACGGGCGCAGATGCACTAATGCGGGACATCCTTGAGATGCGGGGCTGCCAGAGGTATAATATAGGTGTAAGGTTTGGTAGCTCCTACACGGAAAGGAGCACCAAATGATTATTCGTGAAGATGCCATTTATGGCAGACAGTCCGTTGACCGCAAGGACAGTATCAGCATTGAAAGCCAGATCGAGTTCTGCAAGTATGAATTGAGAGGAGGCAATTTCCGCAAGTACACCGACAAGGGCTATTCCGGCAAGAATACCGACCGGCCTAAGTTTCAAGAAATGATGGCCGATATTCGCCGGGGCCTGATCAAGCGCGTGGTGGTCTACAAGCTGGATCGTATCAGCCGTTCCATTCTGGACTTCGCAACCATGATGGAAACTTTTCAGGAATACAATGTTGAGTTCGTATCTTCCACGGAGAAGTTTGACACGTCCACCCCGATGGGGCGGGCCATGCTGAATATCTGCATCGTGTTCGCCCAGCTTGAACGTGAAACCATCCAGAAGCGCGTGACCGATGCCTACTATTCCCGCTGCCAGCACGGTTTTCACATGAGCGGTGCGGCCCCCTACGGCTTCCAACTGGAGCCGACCACCATTGAGGGCATCCGCACAAAAATGATGAAGCCTGACCCGGAAACGGCAGATATTGCAAAGCTGATGTTTGAAATGTACTCCCAGCCCGGAATCTCTTTCGGGGACATCGCCCGCTACTTTGCCGACGAGGGCATCCTGATCTACGGTAAGGAAATGAAACGGGGCTTTATCTCCCAGCTTTTAAGAAACCCCATTTACGCACAGGCCGACCTCGATTTGTATGAGTTCTTCAAAAGCCAGGGTACGGTTGTAGTCAATGAAGCCACGGATTTTGCCGGGACAAACGGCTGCTATCTCTATCAGGGCCGGGACGTACAGGAAAGAAAAAACAAGCACCTGAAAGATCAGATACTTGTTCTGGCTCCCAGCGAGGGGCTGGTATCGTCTGATACATGGCTGCGCTGCCGGAAGAAGCTCATGGCAAACAAGACATTCCAAGGCGGGCGCAAGGCAAAGAACACATGGCTTGCCGGAAAGGTCAAGTGTGGCCGCTGCGGGTACGCGCTTATGAGCGTCGGCAATCCGACAGGCGTTCAATATCTCCGCTGCTCCAAGCGGGCCGACAGCAAAAGCTGTGACGGCTGCGGGACGCTCCGTACACGGGAATTTGAAAGGTTCCTGTACGGCGAAATGGTCAAGAAGCTGTCCGAGTTCCAGACGCTGACGGCAAAGCGGGAAACGGTCAATCCCAAATTGACCGCGCTGAACATGGAGCTTGCCCGCGTGGAGGACGAGATTGAAAAGCTGCTGAATACTCTGACCGGGGCCAATGCGGTGCTGCTGTCCTACGCCAACAGCAAAATCGAGGAGCTGGACACGCACCGCCAAGCCCTGACAAAAGAGATTGCAGCGCTGTCGGCGGAAACCATGTCCCCGGAGCAGATCGAGCGGTTGTCGGTCTACCTCAACCAATGGGAAGAAATTGACTTCGAGGACAGGCGGCAGGTTGCCGACGGCCTGATCTCACAGATCCGCGCAACCGACGAACACGTTTCGATTGAGTGGAAAATTTGACTTTTACTTATCCATCGCACACGACAAAGGGCTGTGTGCCCTTGTCAAGCGATGTAACACATAGCGGAATATAGAATAATGCCAGATTTAGTTTAATGCCAAACACTTCATATTTCGCTCCAAAAGAGATACTTTCCAAAAACAAGCGAAAATCCTCGTTCGCGCAAGACAATACATAAAATCCGAACAGAGATAAAGCAAAAACGGATTTTGATATTTTTTCTACCATTTCGCTGTATGTTTTCGGGGTACTAGATATCCACATGTAAATTCTCCTCAGTATTATTATGCATAGTGCGCATAATCAGTGAAGCCCAAAATTTGATTCTAGCCAGTCGTTTAATATATCTACGCTATTGATTCCTGCAGAAATGAGTATATCGACGATATCCTTTCCTGAAATCACAACGATAGGATGCTGATCTTCAATAATCTCCTTATACGCTTGGTCGCCAACGAATGAGGTGGTTACAAAAATACCAAACTGACGGTGTTTGATTCTTGAAATCAGACGGGACGTTTCCTTGACGCCGACCGAATTGTTTAAACTATACCGCTTCGCTTCCAGAGCAAATTCTAATTCTACTCCTCCTGTTGCCAATCCAACTCGATACTGTCCCACTGCATCGCGCCCGCCATCGCGTGTCCGCCGTGTCTGTTCGATGCTCACTATGTTTGAATCCATGATTTGAACAAGTTTACAAGCAAACTGCTCAAAAGTATATGGGTCTACGAAGAAAGAAATAATATGTTCCAACATTGAGAACTCAAGCGTCCCACCGGTAGGCAATTGCTCGTTTGCTTTTCTATACTGGATTGGGTTCTTCTCAGTAATCAGTGGCGTATATTTCCCCTTATCGACCCACTCCTTCCATACTTTAGGAGCATATTTGCTTTGATAACCACATCCATGCTCTAAATCGGTCAACCATCGTGTGTCTATATACGGGACATCTAATATCGTAAAAATAGATTTATAGTTCTGATATCGTCCGTCTTTGTTTTGCGCCCACACGGATACCAAAGCATCTTGCGGACTCATTCGACGATCTCCAGGAACTGCGAGTCCGCTGAACATCACATCGCGGCCACAGTATTTCTGGAAAACAAATACAGGGGCGATTTGCTTTCTCAACCCAAGAGCAAGCTTTGAAAAAATATCTTGGAGGAAATCATTTCCGCCGAATTTGGTCTTCGTAAGTGGATTTCCTGCTTTTCGGTTGTCGCCCCAGTAAATGAATCTTCCCAATGTCCTATCCAGCTCATCTCTCCACTCAAGCTCTTCTCCGGTCGTATAAATGCAAACATAGGCAGCCGCCTTTGTCTTTTTGCCACCTTCGACCTTCATGCACTTCCGAAAACCACCGGAGTTCCCTACATGGAGAAGCTTCGATATGACTTCGCTGCTGATGTTTTTGTCGCTTCCACCCTCGTATACGGTATCAACAAAGAGGCCAGCACCATTAACTTCTTTAAATGGGATCTTATTTAGGGTCATCATTTGTTTTTTCTCCCTCGCATTTAATAGCGTCTATGATACTATCTGCACAGAACTGCAGCGATTTTATGACCTCTTTCTCCCAAAAGTGGATCGGCTTCCAACCCATTTCAAATAGCAGCAAATCGTTTCTTTTGTCGCGAGCTATGTTTTCTCCGATTTTTTCTATCCAGTATTCCTGATTTGTCTTTAAGCACTCTTTCTTTTGGTCCCAGTCTTTTCCGTGCCAAAACTCTCCATCCACAAAAACTGCGATCTTGTGTTTTAGAATAGCTATGTCGGGAGAACCCGGAAGTTTTCTATAGTTTTTACGATATCGTAGACCTCTTCTCCAGAGTTCTTTCGCTAAATCAGTCTCGGCTTTACTCGCTTTCAAGTGAACATTCGCCATGCGCTTAGATATCTCTGGCGTCGTTGATAGCTTCTGATGCTTCATAGGAAAGCCTCCATTAGGAATCATACTCGCTTGATGTGATAAGACCGCGCTTCCACAAACCAATCGTCAGATTCCATGACATTTGCTGCGGGATCCTGTATCATCTCTGGAACATATCCCGGCTCATCTATGCGGCCCAACTCCACAAGGTATAGGTAATACGAGTCACCTTTTAACTTGGCTACTTCGTATTCGTTTTTGGACCAGAAAAACCCTGAAGCAGACACGGCCTTGACCTCAATAAAGCGATCCGGTTCACGAGAATCACTAGAATTGAAAGAGACTATGTCATATCCCGCAGCAACATCTATTTCAGAGATTCGTTTGATGTTTTCGCATAAAGGAGGGCCTATTCGTTTCTTCTCGTACTCCACAACAAATATCTCTGCTTTTTCTCCGGCCAATTCGTTGTCTTCCAATTGCTTTTTAAGGCGTTCTAGGGAGAGCTGCTTGCGTCTGATTTTACAGTGCTTTGCAATTAGAGTATCGTATAATGGAGCAATATAGAAGCGTGTGCCTTGTGGGCCTCTTTGCGGAATCAGAAATCCTTGACTAATCAACACATTCCTCGCGCAGGAAAAAGAAAGCGGCAGTAGTTCGTTTTTGAACGCATAGCTACTCTGAATGGAATCATAGGAAAACATGGTTTGATCTATGGCTCCCCCCAGAAATAGTTGCTCAACGGTTGATTTGGTCAATTCTTCATTGAATACATCTTTGTTATCGAGGACTGGTTCAAAATCAGCTATAATCGTAAGTACATCTGCTTCTTTTTTTATCCATCCTAATGCAAGACAATAGCTGACTAAATCCTCAACAGACAGCTGCCTCTTTCCTGGAGCGTGAGAACAGATTACTTCAGCATCACGGATACTGACGCCGGTCCGCCCTATCACATCACAGAGGAAGAAAAGTAACCCGTCTTTGCCGCCGTGATAGTTAAGATTTTTTAGTTCTTCTAACATAATCTCTTATCAACGCCTTTATATCTTCGTCACCGAGATCTTCAGAGATGTTGTTGAACAGTGGGATCGGCATACTTTCCATGATTTCTGTCATCCGACGTTCTTTCTCTGACAACCTCGTATCGATGGTCTCGTCAACTGTATCTTGAGATAGGATATAGTAATAATTTGTGATCGTGCCAGGTTTGAGTCCATAACGATGGATGCGATCCTTAGACTGCACAAAGTGGGCGGCATTGAAAGACCGCTCAATATAGATTGCATTATGGCACGCCTTGTGCAAGGAGATGGACTCAGCAACAGCAAATGGATTCGCTATGATGACCTTGAAGGGGCAATCTGGATGCTGAAATGCCTTCACGATTTTCTCTCTCGTAAGGACAAACTCGTCATCATCGATCCCTTCACGTTCGACAGGAGTAGCACCATACAATTCTTGGCAAGGGATACCTGCACTTTCAAGATAGTGCTTCAACCCGTGGATCGTATGAATGAATGTTGCCCAGATAACCACTTTGCCGCCATCAGATATGATTTGCTCCACAAGTTGCCTGACAGCGATATATTTTGCGGGAATCTCGTTCGTTTCGTACTCGAGGATCGACTTTAGCACGTCTGAGTCGTCGATCGCTTGATACGCTTCTACAGGAACCTCTTCGTCCATAAAAAAGTCACATAACGGTGCTTTCAGCATAGCAGGATCGGATGCTGCCTGCATCAAACGGATAGTTCGCGCTTGGGCAAGCGCCGCCTTAAATCGAGAAGAAGTATCCGCAGCACCATCTGCCATGAATTCGTCCATGTACTTCTTTTCGATGAAGTCATATATCCTTTGCTGCAATGGACCCATAGGGACGAACACTGGCGGATGTACTGTCGCAGGAGGAATGTTCAAATCACTCTTCCGAATACGGATAAAGTAAGGAGAAATGTTGTCTATCAAACGAGTGACTCGTGCTGTATCTCCAGTCGCAGTAATATCGCGAAGCTGATTGACTTCGAATCCTAGCACATTTTTGTTCGGCCAAATGAACTTGAACATATTGTAGATATCCTCATATCCGTTTGGCGCAGGAGTACCTGTCAACACGATACGAGCCTTGCTATATCTGGACATGTCCAAAACTGCCTGAGCGATGATGCCACCAGACGAGTTCTTTGCCTTATGCGCCTCATCAAGAACGACCATGACCCTATTGTTCCTGAGGAAAAAGCCTATTTCGGACTGTAACGAAATCAAGGAAGCATAAGAAATCAGAGTCAACTCACATGGGTACCTTGAAATCAAATAATTCTGTTTATCGTTCTTAGGCACACCACCAACGAGTCGTTTAGACTTCGGAGCCCGTCCGAAGCACTCTTCATACTCTGCTTCCCATGGGCCGAAAGAACTCAAGGGGCCAACTATAAGGAGTCGGTCGATGTGCTTTGGGTCATCTTCCGGTAAATTGTGCAAATATGCATAGGCGCCATATACAATGCTCGTTTTTCCTGCGCCGGGGACAGAAAAGTTGCAAGCGTTCTGTGAAAACGCCATATGATACGCTGAAAGCAACTGAAGAGGATAAAGAGACCGCGCCGTTAGATTTGCGGCAACAGAGTCGGTAAAATCCTTGAATTCTTCTGCGTCGCAATCGTTGTTGCGTATGTGGAGAGCTTTCTTCGAGAATTCTGCAAAACGCCGCTCCTCTTCGTAATAATCGTGCATGACTTTTTCAGAACTATCGCTCTGAGCTTCTGTAAAGCCATATTTTGACAGCATAGCGCTGACATCGGACATTACATCAAAAGGCTCTTTTTCCCCGATGGGGATGGTGATATGATCCGCCTCCACCGCCGGGTGAAGATAATCCCGAACATATCTCCATGCGTAACGATGCTTCTGCAGGGCAGAAATGTCCCCTAAAAGATACACTTCGTTTTTCGCAGGATCGAAATCTATAGAGATATTAGCCACCATGTTCATCTCCGCTCTAGAATTTTCTTCATCTCCCAAGCGATTTTACTGATTTCCCGAACCATCTCCTCGATACGCGGATCCTCAGTAAAACTGTCTTGTTCGCAATCTACTGACTGAAGAGCACTAAGCGCACGCTCGATAAGATCAGCAGGTTTGTTCGCATCGCGCTTATCTTCTAAGCGCCTTGAAAAACGGTTGAGGTTGCCTTTAAGCTGCCCCTTAGCTTGCTCGACCCACGCGTTATCACGTTGTTTGAGCAGAAGACTTAAGTCTTCACCCGGGCAACGGCGCCTCAGCTCGTCGACGGTTTCCTCGTCTGCAGGAGTCTTTTCCTGATGCTGCTTTAGAAAATCATCCCACAAGTCTTTAAAGAAGAAGATGCTTCCGTCTTTACCCGTTTTAGCAATATCACGGAATTCTTTTCCCTCATATCGCGCCCGAATATAGTCAAAACAGACGAGTTTCAAATCAGAGATGTCTGAATCAGTATATGTCCAGTCAACATTTCTGACATTAGCGCCACGTTTCGAGTATGAGTCTAAGTAGTTTTCTAAATCGACAAAGGGTCCTTCTGTTTTTTCAAGGCGAGTGTAAATCCCTTCATAATCGTACTCTTGCAGATATTCCTCCATAAGTGATAGTATCCGCAGCCATTCCTTGATTTGGCCAGGTTTTTCACTCATAAATTCAGCAATGTCTTCATCGGAAAAGCCAAGCCGCTTGAGTTCTTTACACTTTAGGTATTTTTCGATGGGATTGTAGTCGAGCTTATCATCTTCACCCATCTGGTAGATAGTTTCAAGTTGCTGGATATCCTTTTCTTCCGCATCATCGGGGAGGATTATGGCCAGAAAATACCGACAATGTTCAACTTGTGTGTAAGAGAGGCCCATCTCATCATGTTGATGGAATAGCCTATTCAATAGCATCGCTCGACGGTTGCCATCAACAATGATGCCGTCCGATGTCACGATGCCGTATCTTTGCTGACCATTTTTTAACAAACTGTCCATGGTCGTCCTATTTCTATCCACCTTGGATTCATATAGGAATTTTTCGATGATTGCGCGATCTGTATCCAGCTCTGCATTCAAATCACCGTTCTGTCTCTCATAGGACAAGACATCGGAGCCGATTCTCCCATTGTATTTATTGTAAATCAGATAGTCCAGGGGAATGCGCCAAACGATTTCCGTCCGCGTCGATCCTTTGTAGCGCAGAGGAATACCAGTCATTGCCTGATTGAACTGATTGGCTTTCAGTTCCTCTAGTTTTGCTTTTCTCGTTGCAGAATCCATTACTGTAACCTCCCCATATGTGTTACGACTCGTTTTAGAATCAGATATCCCGTGGCAATTGCTAACGGTAGTTTGGTGGGCTCATCATCAAATTGAACATAATCTTTTTGTTCTTCTGGCATGAATGTTGTTTCTATAAAGGCCTTCGTGTTTTCAAGCAGTTCATATGGCCCATAATACTTTTGCTGGCCACGGTCCGCTGTCGTCATACAGAAAACAGTTTGAAACGCATTCATGTTTGGAACGGCTTTTTTCGCCTGTTCGATAAATGTTCGAACTTGCTCTCTATACTGCGGGGGGATCGACCTCATCGTAACATTGGGCTTGTATACGCGAGCTTTATCCTTCCCCTGGCTGTAATGGATTTCCGTCTCCCACTTGTATTTTCTGTTCTTAAAATCTGACCGATAATTTGTGAGTTCCACACGATATGCATCAATAATCAAGTAGGGAATATGATATTTGAATTTTGATGTTTCCCGCTTCGGTTGCTCTTCCCTGATTTCAAATGCGGCTCCGTTAAGGTTAACGAAGTGGAGCTGCTCATCATCTGGTGTATGTTGGATCGGGATATACTCCGCAGGGATAGGCTCATTCGCTGCAGTGGCAATTGCTACTGCAACTGCATATGAAAGCTTTGGCGGAACGGCGTTGCCGACAAGAGTGTGCTTTACACCTTTTGATTCGCCATAGAACCAGTAATCTATCGGGAAGCTCATCATACAAGCAGCTTCTCTCACCGTGGGGAGACGATACCGGCCTTCTCCGTAGCCTAGAATCATCGCTTCTCTGGCACTTGCAGTCATAGTCGCCATTACAGTTCTTGCTGGCTTATCAAGGTTTTCGGGAAAGGACATTTTACCCATATATCCCTTGTCTTGCTTCAACCGTTTTGCCGTTTTGCACTCGAACGCCGCCAGTTCATATATGTAATGCTGATCAGTGACTTGTTGTGCTTCCAGCGTGAAATCAGGATAATTGATATCTGTAATTGGCCCGTTATCTGCTCTCAATGGATCTCCAAGCGAATCAAGGACTTGTCTTAAAGTGGTTATATTATTGTCGGTTTTGGTTGCTACAGGCCTTGGAAACTCTCCGCAGAGATATCTTTCTCTGTTTGTCGGCGCACCATAGTATTTTGCATTATATTTCCCAGACGCGCCATCTTTTGGCCTCAATACGAAATCGCCATCAAGTCCAAAATCGGCAGCAGTATACTCGTCTTTGATGTAATCCTTGACCGCTGGAACATTCTCCAAAACCCAATAGCGGAGGACTGACCCTTGTTTGAATTTCTTTCGGGCAACAATTTTAAGATATGCCTCGATCAGCTTTATACCGAGTTCCTTATCTGCATTTCCCGACTTATTTGAATGTGAAAACGACTGACACGGGGGTGAGCCAATAATGACTTCGGAATCAGGGACCAAAGCTTCAAATTCATCATCCGGGAGATTTGAAATCCGGATGACATCATCTTGAATCACGTTTGCACCGGGCTTGTTTCCTTTGTATGTGTTGACTGCCGGCGCCCATTTATCGACAGCAAAAACGATTTCAAATCCCGCTTGGCGAAAGCCTTCTGAAAATCCTCCGCCACCGCAGAAAAAATCTGCGACTCTCATGGTGTCTTCTCCATTTCTAATATATCTATTGCCGACAAAAACTTGTGAATAATACAATTCACTGCTTAATTAGATAGTGTTTTCCCGAACCTCTGCCAACTACGTTAATAAGTTCCATATTGCGCATCTGCTTCATGAGTTCAAACGCGCGCGTCTTTTTGATTTCCAGCAAAGACTGGACTTCTTCGTCCGTGATGTGGCCGTGCTCAGAGATATAGTCGAGCACCTTCTGCATCTGCGCGGTCACCGGCGAAGCCTGCTTCGGCGCGGCGGCGGCCACGGCGTTCATATTGGGCAAAACAATTTTGAACGTATTGGGAGTTACTTCGATTTGCGGTTGTTCGGGGCAATCGGCATACAGGTTGAATATTCTGCGAATGCCGGTGCCGTAACTTTCAATCAAGCGCAGACGATGGAACACCTCGGCAAGATTCTTGTTTCTGGGCTGAGAGATGCCGGAACGAATATCGTCTGGGGAAAGGCCGGGAAGAAGACCGCCGAGAGAAATAAACTCCATTTTATGGTCGGTGACATTAATTATGATACTGCCACTAAAGCTGTAATCGCGATGGACAATCGCATTAAGCAGAGCCTCACGGATAGCTTCTTCAGGATAATCCTGCTTATCCGTCCGTATCACACCTTTGATTACTGAGCTCGTTTTATTGCATAGTGCCAAATAGTTTACGGCGTCTTCAAATTGCTTAAATATCGAACCCGTGAACTCCTTGCTATCCCGAAACACGGTACGGGCATCATCGCTGAACACAGCAATTTTTGTTGTGTGTGCGCACTGATCGGAGAGGAGCAAGGCAAGATTGGTATAAATGCCGTCTTTCTTTTGTGTAATACCAAGAGACCGATATTTTTCTGCACCCCATTCCACGCCGTAAAGCTTGAACGCTCTTTGGGCCGCTTCAAAAGTCAGCTCCTGCTCCATGGAGCGCATTTCCTCAAACGTATCGCCGTCGCTTTCCTTGATCATCTGACGGATCTGCTCGGGGGACGCCGGCACGCTGGAGGTGCCCTGGCGCACGTAAACACCGCTGGGCTTCAGGCCTTTTCCTTTGAGGTAGTAAGGCTTGTTGGAGCCCTCGCTTACCGTAATGCGTACCACCTTGTTTTCCTGGATCGTGAAGCGCACGAACATTGTGACATCCGGCATAATGGCGTCACGGATGCCGTTGGTGATACGGGTATATTCCTGATCCACATCAGTCAGTCCAACAGCGTTGCCGTTGTTGTCGATCCCGACGTACACAATGCCTCCGTCCGTATTGGCGAAGGCAATTACTTCTTTATAGATATCCTCGGTAAACTGAGATTTGAATTCGATGTTCTCGGTCTCAATATTCATCGGAGCGCCTCCTCATAAGAAGTCTGACTATATTATACTCACAAAATTCGCTTTGTCAACCGGAATGAGCGAATTTTCGGTGAATATTCACTTATTCAACGTGAACAATCAGTGTGTTCGTCCCCAAAAAGGAATACAGATCTTTTCTGGAATCAAAAAAAGACCACCTCTGCGTAAGCAAAGGAGGCCTCAATGGATTGAGTATCCACTTTTCAATGGATTTTGATGCTCTGAATACACACTTTTCAATAGAAAAACGGCGCTAAAAAACGCACTTTTCAAATTCTGCCGCTAATCCTTTCAGGAATTGCGTAGCAATACTCGAAAAAACAGGCATCGGGCCACTGAATTCATCAGCGGCTCGCTGCCTGTTATTACATATAAACATTTCCGGTAACGGCAAAATTCCGCCAGATTATATCGTATCAGCTGTTGATTTTTTGCCCGATAATGTGCTATACTATATCTAGGATTGGAGGTGTAGCATACGATGGAGTTTATCTCTGTTTCGGAGGCCGCAAAAAGGTGGGGCGTTTCTGAACGCAGCGTGCGGAATTACTGTGCCCAAGGCAGAATCACCGGAGCTTTTTTGACGGGAAAAACCTGGAACATTCCCACAACCGCCGAAAAGCCCGACCGCCTCAATAAGCATGTAGACATGCCGAAAACGCTGCTGGACGTACTGCGGGCAGAAAAGGCAGCAAAGCTTCATGGCGGAATCTATCATAGAGTTCAAATCGATCTGACCTATAACTCCAATCACATCGAGGGCAGCCGACTGACCCACGACCAGACGCGCTTTATCTTTGAAACGAACACGATCGGCATGTCTGACGGTGCGGTAAAGGTCGATGACGTTGTGGAAACCGCCAATCATTTTAAGTGTATTGATATGGTCATAGACAGCGCCGCCCACGTACTCAGCGAGGCCTTCATCAAGCAGCTGCATGCGACGCTCAAAAGCGGAACGTCTAACTCCCGGCAGGACTGGTTTGCCGTAGGCGATTATAAAAAGCTTCCGAATGAGGTCGGCGGAATGGATACCGCCCAGCCGGAAGAGGTTGCTTCACAGATGAAAAAGCTGCTGTCAGAATACAACGCCAATAAGGAAAAATCCTTCGATGATTTGCTTGATTTTCACTACCGTTTTGAGCGGATTCACCCGTTTCAAGACGGCAACGGCAGAGTCGGTCGGCTGGTCCTGTTCAAGGAATGTCTGCGAAACAACATCGTTCCGTTTATCATCGACGAGGACACGAAGCTGTATTACTATCGCGGTCTGAAGGAATGGGAACGGGAGCGAGGCTATCTGCGAGACACATGCCTGGCGGCGCAGGATAAGTTTAAGAAGTACCTGGACTATTTCAGGATACCGTATGATAATTGAGCATGCTTGCGCATTACAGAGGTAAGGTGATCGAATGACTTACAAACGTATTTCCGATATGACACCGACAGAATTTGAAAGATGCTGTTTGGATATTCTATCCGGTTATGCTGAGGAGGAACATCTAAACGGATTCGAAATCACGCACAATAAGATAATTAAGGCGTCTGATGGAAGATACCAGATTGATGTGTATGCCGAATTCACGGCTATGGGGGCTCGGTTTAAGATATTATGTGAGTGTAAAAAATACAAATACCGCGTTGGCAGGGAGAAGGTTGCGGTTTTACATCGGAAACTAGATAGCATTGGGGCCCAGAAAGGTATTCTTATTTCAACAAGTGATTTTCAAAGCGGCGCACTCGAATATGCCAAGGCGCATGGGATTGCTTTGATTAAAGCTGAAGATTATCATTTTGAATACCTTTCCCACTCCAACGGGCAACCAGAAAATGAGGACGATCCATTTCTTTATGCTGAAAAACACATGCCGACTTATGTCGGTTTGGACTGCACAGTCAATTCGAGTGAACCTCACAAAGTGTTCCCGACAAGAGCAATGATACGGGAATTGCTTCTTGAAGAGAATAAAAGAATTAGCGAAGCGTTGGGGATTGAGCGAAGTATTGATTTATGAAATCATAGAAGGCTTTTCTTTATATAACCCACTCATAGAAGCCTTGATATCATACGTAGAATACTATCCAAATCTGATAGTAGGATAGAATCATAGTGGATCATGAAGAGCAGACTGAGCGAGAGGCTTTTGCCTCCCGCTCAGTCTGGTAGAGCTATTCACTTTTTCTGCCAACCGTTACCGGGCTTCTGCGTAGGCGGCAATCTGTCACCGGGATCAATGTGGACAATTCTAGAATCATCCACTTTCCCGCCGCGAGGGCCTACTTCAACATAAGTTCCTGGACGCTGGTTGTCAGTGCCGGGTTTAATAGGTTTTGCCATTCGGTGTACCTCCTTCCTTTGAAGATACACGTGTTATACCATATATATGGTTAAATGTCAAACACTAACACAATATATTGTGTTCTTTGGATAGTTATTCCTCCAACAAGCTCTCAAACGGCGCGTCGTCGCTCAGAAAGGTATCCATCATGAACCGTGCGCCGAGGCGGAAGCCGGTGATGAAAGTATCCAGCTCGGATTCGCCCATGAACTCGGCGTAGGCGTTGCAGAAGCGGAGAAACAGAGCTTTGTTTTCGCCAGCGAGCTGCTCGGTGAGCTTTTCCTCCAGGTCGTTCAGTGAGTCGGACGCCTTCTTCGCAGGGCTCTTAGGGCGATAGCCGCGATCCTGCGGGTCGATTTTGCCGTAGTACAGCTCCTCAATGATATTTCCCCTCATTGCCCGTCACTCCATTTCTGCAGCTCCCAGAGCCGGTCGATATGGCGGCGGGACTTACGGAGGGTCGCGTTGTGCTCGTCCGAGGAGAGCCAGTCGATCAGATAGCACTTCGGGATCATGTACTTGTGCTGCAGCGCCAAGGCGCGGAGCTTTCCGAAGCGGATCCACTCGCAGACTGTATGGCGGTTATAGCCGGTGAAATCCACAATGGCGGCCACGTCGATCACGTCCAGGTAAGCGGCGAGCTTGCTTTCATAGTAGCGCCGCGTCTTCTGCGGGTCGTTGGGGAGGGGCGGCTGAATGCGGATCTTGTAGGGCTTCACGTCCTCGTTTCCGTATTTGTACCAGCTGGTGGGTACGATGTACCGGCTGGGGTTGACCTCCCGGTTGATCATAAAATCGATGACGTCTTTTTTCTTGATGGCGTAGCAGCGGGTTTTCTTCCCGGTGCAGACGTGGGGGATCAGATTGAACTGCAGCAGATAGTGCGCCGTCCGCTTGCTGATGTGGCAGACCTTGCGCATCTGCTCCTTGTTCATGATCTCTGGGTATTGGGCGAGTTCCTTTGCATCGTATGTCATGACGAAGCTCCTTTCCTTTTTTACGATCCGAAAGGGTGCTTTATCGGTGCTGTCGGGGTCTCTGTTTTCTTGCCTGACTTCTTGCAAACGCGCAAGAACGGAGGCTTTTTACGCAAGAACGCGGTTTTATTTGAACTTTGGGGCGGTTCGAATCGCCTCTGGCCGATACGGGTCGGAATGTCCGCAACCCCTTGCGGCGTCTGCGTTTCTGCCTCTTAACAAAGCGGCCCATAACGGCCTGCTCCAGACGTGAATCTGCCAAAGTCTTACAACACTCGAAATCAGTTGAACCGCAAGGTTCCGTGGGTTCGAATCCCACCCGCTCCGCCAGAAATCACGCCAGTAGTCGGTTTTTCCGGCTGCTGGCTTTTCTTTTTCAGTTCTGTGCAAAGCCCAAGCCATTGAGCATTGCATCAGCCGAAGTCAGCTTCGAGCTGTAATCCAGATGTGCGTAAATGTTCGCCGTAGTTGAGAAATCGCTGTGACCAAGCCATTCCTGAATCTGCTTCATGGGAACACCGTTTGCCAGAAGAAGCGAGGCACAGCTATGCCGGAGATCGTGATACCTGATCTGTCTCATTCCCTTTGCCTTGAGCAGTTTCGGAAAACTCTCTGTGACGTAGTGGGGCTTGATTAGATCGCCAATCTCATTGACACATACATACTCAAGATAGTCCTTGATATAGCTGCGTCCGCACAAGCGGCGGTTTTCCTGCTGTTCTTCTTTCAGCGTAAGAAGTCTTTCCCGCATGAA
>ERZ1027125.448-NODE-448-length-17674-cov-5.903456_pt1 | contig 17674 bp, 18 predicted proteins | sample MGYA00519249_ERZ1027125 | MGnify/ENA primary metagenome ERZ1027125 (study PRJEB26926, sample SAMN06164580) | human gut metagenome | biome: ENVO:00009003; feature: ENVO:2100002; material: ENVO:00002003 | host: Homo sapiens | place: USA | collected 2012 ... | reverse complement strand
CGAGATAGGCTCCGGTCTCGTGGGCTCGGAGATGTGTATAAGAGACAGCTCTATAGGAGGTACGGCGAAAGGACACCTCGTAAGAGAGATAGACGCTCTCGGCGGCGAGATGGGCAAGGCCGCCGACGCTACCTTTTTGCAGTCAAGGATACTTAACAGGGGAAAAGGTCCTGCCGTACACAGCCTGCGCGTACAGTCCGACAGAGTGAAATACCACGCTTATATGAAAAATACGGTAGAGCATACCGAGGGACTTTTTCTTAAGCAGGACGAAATAACGGAGGTGCTGACCGAAAACGGCAGGGTGTGCGGAGTAAAGTCAAAGCTCGGCACCTGCTACGGCGCAAAGGCTGTAATAATCGCAGGCGGCACATACCTAAAAGGCAAGGTGTTCGTGGGCGGCACGTCCTACGAGAGCGGTCCCGACGCTACTCTGCCTGCAAATTATCTCTCCGATTCGCTCCGCAGTCTGGGTATAGAGCTTCGCCGTTTCAAAACGGGAACGCCCGCACGCGTTCACCGCAGATCTATCGATTTTTCAAAGCTCGAAAAGCAGGACGGCGACGAGGATATCACTCCGTTTTCCTTTGAAAATCACGAAAAGCTTGAGAATAAGGTTTCCTGCTACATAGGCTATACCAACGCAAAAACTCATAAGGTCATACTGGATAATATCCACCGCTCGGCTATGTATTCGGGACAGATAGAGGGCGTAGGACCCCGCTACTGCCCGTCTATCGAGGATAAGATACGGCGCTTCTCCGACAAACCCAGACACCAGCTTTTTATCGAGCCGATGGGACTCGATACCGAGGAATGCTACGTTCAGGGTATGAGCAGCTCGCTGCCCGAGGAGGTTCAGCTCGCTTTTATGCGTACCATAGAGGGCCTTGAAAACGTCGAGATAATGCGAAATGCCTACGCTATAGAGTACGACTGCTGCGACCCTACACAGCTTCTCCCCACTCTTGAATTTAAATCCGTGCCGGGTCTTTACGGCGCAGGACAGTTCAACGGCACATCAGGCTACGAGGAGGCGGCGGCACAGGGACTTGTCGCAGGAGTTAACGCCGCATTGAAGCTCATTGGTAAAGAGCCTATGATACTCGACCGTGCAAGCTCCTATATCGGTACGCTTATCGACGACCTTGTCACCAAGGGTTGTCAGGATCCGTACAGAATGCTTACCTCACGCAGCGAATACCGTTTGCTTTTGCGTCAGGATAATGCAGACCTGCGGCTTACCGAAACAGGACATCGTATCGGTCTTATTTCGGACGGCAGATATAAACGACTGCTTGAAAAAAAACGTCTTATCGACGAGGAAACGGAGAGGTTAAAGCACGTCAATATCGCCCCGACCGCCGAAATAAACAAGTATCTGGAGGAACAGGGTACGGAACGTCTGCAAACGGGCATAAAGCTGTCACAGCTTATAAAACGTCCTCAACTTAGCTATACGGGACTTGCCCCCTTTGACAAAGATCGTCCCGAACTTCCCAAAGAGATATGGGAACAGGCGGAGCTTAACATAAAATACGAGGGATATATAGCCATGCAGCTGGAGCAGGTAGAGGCTATGAGAAAGCTGGAAAGCAAATCGCTGCCACAAGATACCGACTACTCGACGGTGAGAGGGCTGCGTCTGGAGGCTATTGAAAAGCTGAATAAGATAAAGCCGCTCAGTGTGGGACAGGCAAGCAGGATATCGGGAGTAAACCCTGCCGACGTAAACGTACTGCTTATATGGCTGAGCGCGTACGGACAGCAGAAGTATACGCAGGAGAATAACGAGGAGCAGAAATGAGTGAAAGATTAATAGAATACAGTCATTTTTTTAAGCTTTTCTCTGATAACGGTATGAGGATATCGGAGGAGGTTTACGGCAGACTTGACCGCTATGCCGATATGCTGTGTGTCACAAACGAGAAAATGAACCTCACCGCCATAACCGACCCCGAGGGTATAAGCGTAAAGCATATGTACGACAGTATATATCCTTTTGAGCTTTTCAAGCCTGCGGAGGGGGCAAGCTTGATAGATGTCGGCACAGGCGCAGGCTTCCCGTCCGTTCCTCTGAAAATTTACCGCCCCGACATTAGACTGACTTTGCTCGACAGCCTGAATAAACGTGTGAGATTTTTGCAGGAGATCTCGGACGAGTTGGGACTGGGGGCAGAGTGCATACACGGAAGAGCCGAGGAAACGGGCAGATTTATAAAGAGCGGAAATCCGCTGCGGGAAAGCTTCGATATAGCTACGGCAAGAGCGGTAGCTAATCTGAGGGAGCTTTGCGAATACTGCCTGCCCTTTGTAAAGGTAGGAGGATATTTTGCCGCTCTTAAAGGTAGGGACGCAAGGGACGAGCTGGAGAACGCTGAAAGAGCGATCGGCATTCTCGGCGGAGAACTGAGCGAGGTTTTTGAGTACAGTCTGCCGAACGGCGACGAAAGAGCCTTGATAATCATTCGCAAGGTCAGACCCACTCCCGATAAGTATCCTCGAAACAGTGGTCAGATGAAGAAAAAAGAGCTTTGAACCGCAAATCTCGGATAAAAATCCCCGGTCTTATCAAGTAAAAGATAATACCGGGGATCTTTTATTTGTCTGCGACTATACGGTTTACACTCTCCGTCATAGCCAGCATAAGCGCTACGAACACTGTCAGATAAACAGGAAAAAGCTTTATGCTTATATGATTTGCTATCAATCCGAATACGGGCGGCATAAAGGTCGAACCGACGTATGCGCTAGCCATTTGTATCCCTATTATCGACTGAGAATTTTCCTTGCCGAAATTATACGGAGTCGAGTGGATTATTGACGGATATATAGGAGCACATCCAAGACCTATCACTATAAGACCCGTCAATGAGAGAGCGGAGGTTTTCAGCGGAAGAAGAATAAGTACTATCCCGAACGTTATCACTGCCGCCCCGACGCGTATAAGTGTTCTGTCGCCGACTTTTTCGGAGAATATGCCCGATATAAATCGCCCCGCGGTTATTCCTATAAAAAACAAAGACGCGAATGCGGCGGCGGTTTCCGCCGATATTCCCTTTACGCTTACTAAGTAGCTGCTCGCCCACAGCATCACCGTAGCCTCTGCGGCGCAGTATGCGTAAAAGCCTGTAAGCAGCGGTTTTACTCCTTTGATGGACAAAGCCTGACCGAGCGACAGCGGATTCGGCGCGACCTCCTCGCTGTCCGCAGTTTTATTGACCTTTTTCCAGAGCGGCAGAGTGACGAAAAGAAGTATGGTAATAGCGATCTGTATGAACGAAACACAGCGGTAGCCTCCCTGCCAGTTTCCGCCCTGCGTAAGGAAATAGCTCATAACGTACGGACTGACTATAGTTCCTACGCCCCAGAAGCAGTGCAGCCAGCTCATGTGTCTTGACGAATAGTGCAGAGCGACATAGTTGTTCAGCGCCGCGTCGATCGCTCCTGCGCCTAATCCGTAGGGTATCGCCCACAGGCAGAGCATTACAAATTTGTCGGATATAGAAAAGCCGAACAACGCCGCCGCCGTAAGGAGTACGCTGACAGCCGTCACCCTGCCCGTGCCGAGCTTTCTCGTCAGTCGGTCTGACATAAGGCTGGAGGCTATGGTTCCTCCCGATATAAGCATTGAAACGATACCTGCATATGACAGAGGAACTGAAAGGTCGCTGTGGATGACGGGCCACCCTGAACCTAGCAGAGAGTCGGGCAACCCAAGACTGATAAAGGCTATATAAATAATGACGAGCATGAACGAACACATACATCTGTACCTCCTGAAATAATTTGCAATTGATATTATAGCAAAGACTTTTGATAAATACAAGGGGGTTATTTAATTTTACAAAATTTTAATATTCAGCCGCCCGATTATCCGACGGTCGGACAATCGGACGGTCATAGCCATAAGCAAAATTTAAGAAAATCCGTCACAGGATCGTAAGAAGTCGGAGTTATAATAAATATAACAAGAGAAAGGAGAGAACAAAATGCAGAACAACATCATCTTAAAATCCGAAAGCCTGTGCAAAACATACGGTTCGGGCGAAAACGAGGTAAAGGCGCTGGACAATGTGTCGATAAGCATAGCAGACGGAGAATTCGTTTCCATAATCGGTACGTCCGGCAGCGGAAAATCTACGCTGCTAAATATGCTCGGAGGTCTTGACAGAGCGACCTCCGGCAAAGTAACGGTGGCAGGCAAGGATATTTTCAGCATGAACGACGAGAATCTCACCATATTCCGCCGCAGGAATATCGGATTCGTATTCCAGAACTACAATCTCGTACCCGTACTGAACGTTTATGAAAATATCGTGCTGCCGATAGAGCTGGACGGTTCGGAGATAGACAAGGAATATGTGGACACCATAGTACATACTCTCGGTCTGGAAAAAAAGCTTACCGCTATGCCGAATCAGCTTTCGGGCGGTCAGCAGCAGAGGGTAGCCATAGCGAGGGCGCTTTCCTCAAAGCCGGCTATTATCTTGGCGGACGAGCCTACGGGAAACTTAGACAGCAAAACGGGCATGGACGTCATTTCGCTGCTGAAAGTGACAAGCAGACAGTTTGCTCAGACTATAGTGATGATCACTCACAACGAGGAGATAGCGCTTATGGCTGACCGAATGATAAGGGTCGAGGACGGCAGGGTGGTGAGCCGCAATGCTTAAAAACAATAATCAGGGAGCTGTAAAGCGAATAAGCAGCCGTTCGATGAGCCACAACCGCATACGCAATATGTTCACCGTGCTCGCCATAGTGCTTACTACATTCATGTTCACTACCATTTTTGGAATCGGTTTTTCATTGGCTAAGAATATGAACGTTATGCTGATACGCCAAAACGGTACTAAGGCGGATATTTTCCTTATGCACCCCACCGAGCAGCAGGTAGCTCAGGTAAGAGAGTGCGACTACCTGAACGGCGCAGGAGTAATGATACCTGTCGGAAACGCCTATTCTACTGACAACAGTAAAAAAGACAGTCTGAGAATAATCATGGCGTGGCACGACAAGGAGGATTTTGAGAAAAATCTGACTCCTGCACTCAGCGGCATTAAGGGTAAATATCCCGAAAAGGCTGATGAAATAATGCTGTCCGACGCAGGTCTTGAAGCTCTCGGAATAGGCAATGCAAAGATCGGCGACGAAGTAAGCCTGAAGATAGACGACCGGACAGAGAGCTTTATACTGACAGGTCTTTTCAAGGATTACGGATTCCGCACAGGAAACTTTGACTCGTTCGTATCGGAGGAGTATGCCAGAGGAAAGGGACTTACGCCCGAAAAGGACGGTATGCTGTCCATATCGGCAAAATCGTTCTCCAAAGACAAGCTTATGGACGAGCTGTATGAAAAGGTGACTCTAGGCGAAGACGACGACTTCGATACCTCCTACAGCGAGGGCAATGACGCGCTGGTGATAGCCGCGGCGATACTGCTCATTTGTCTGATAATCATAATAAGCGGATATCTGCTCATCTACAACATTATGTATATATCAGTGACGAAAGACATACGCTTTTTCGGAATGCTCAAAACCATAGGCACTACGCCAAAGCAGATACGCAAGATCGTAAGATATCAGGCTTTCAGGCTTTCTATATTCGGTATACCTGTAGGATTGGGGCTTGGAGTTCTTGCTTCGTTTGTAGTAGTGCCGCAGGCGCTCGATATGTTTGGCGATACCACAATGCCCACCGACATAAGCTTTAATCCGTTTATCTACATAGCCACTGTTTTATTCGCTCTTGCGACCGTAGCGATCAGCTGCCGCAAGCCTGCAAAGCTCGCCGGAAAGGTTTCGCCCGTGGAGGCTCTGAAATTCAACGGGCAGAACAATACGAAGATAAAACCCAGAAAAACCACCGACGGCGGCAAACTGACCAAAATGGCGTACCGCAACGTATTCAGAGAGAAAAAGCGTGCGCTGCTGGTGTTTGCTTCACTGCTCATGGGTACTCTCGCACTGTTTTCCACTCAAGCGTTTTTCGGAAGTATGAAGCTCGAGAACTATGTTCAGTATTATCTGCCGAACGACTTCATTATTCATCCGCAGTGTCAGACGGACGGCGAATACGAGGGCGAAGAAAACGACCCGGAAAAGGTACAGGCTGCCGAAAAGCTTGCGGAGGATATCAAAAACATAGACGGAATAAATACTGTAATGGTCAACAGATCGGCAGATCTGGACCTGAAATTCGACAGAGAGGTTTTCATGCCGTTTTTTGAAGACTCAGCTTCCGGAGGTATGTTTGACGATGACGAGCTGGAGGCTGCGGTCAAGAAGTATGAGGACGGTACCTTGAACTATTCTTCACCCGTAATAGCCGTAGACAGAAAAATGATGGAGGAGCATAATAAAAAGGCAAAGCAGAAGATCGACATCGACGCATTTGAGCGAGGAGAGGTATGCTTGGTTCAGAGCCTTAGCGACGAAGAAAAAGCAAAGAGCATGAAGGGCAAGACCATAACCCTTATAGATCCCGAAACCGAAAAAACCGCCGATATCAAAGTAGGAGTGTGTACGACCAACGACGATGATCATGCGCTTGAAATAGGCAACTACTGGATGATGCCAGGAGCGCCAAGTACAATTCTTGTCAGCGACAGCTTTATGGACAGCCTGACCGACGACAAGGCGATAAATGTGATAGTTGCAAACTGCGACTCTGATGCAGAACCGCAGATAAAAGCTCAGATAAAGGAGCTTTCGGAGAACAATCTCAGCGTACCCTCGATAGCGCACATTCAGATAAAGTCTGATTTAATAGAAGAATTCAAATCTTCAATGGCTTCAATGACCTATCTCACAGCAGGAATATCGGGAGTACTGATTCTCATAGGCATTATAAATTTCGTAAATGTAATGCTTACAGGCGTATTCACAAGGCGCAGGGAGCTTGCGGTAATGGAAAGCGTAGGAATGACAAAAAAGCAGATAAAGAAAATGCTTATGCTGGAGGGTATATATTACGGAGCAATCATGACAGGGCTGATACTCACGCTGGGCAGCGGAGTGATGCTGCTGGTAGCGAAGATGGCGCAGGCTACAGCTGATTATGCGGTATTCAACTACCCATGGCAGCTCATTGTGATAACCTGCATTGTTATAATGCTCATCTGCACGGCTGTACCCGCTTTAGTTTACGGCAGTATGTCTAAAGACAGCGTTACCGAAAGATTGAGAGAAAATTGATATGACAGACAGATAGAAAAACACGCAGGCTGTTAACGGCTTGCGTGTTTTTTTATTCAGAATCTGCACATCAATATTAGAGCGTGTTCACATAAAGCCAATTCACGTCTTTTCAGCAGTCTTTTGCGGTTTTCTGCGTTAAAAATCCTTGCAGGGCGACAGCCCGGACTGCGGATTTTTGCCTTGAAATCCGCAAATTGTTTTATGTGAACGACGCTCTAACTCACTCATTCTCTTTTATAAAATAGTTCTCCAACGCTTTGAATTTTTTGCTGTCTGATCTTTTCCAGCAGCAGTAGAAAGTCGACTTTGCTTCTCTGTCTTTTATAGGTATTGCCACTCGGTTCGAATTCCGAAGCTCTTCCTTACGCATTTTCAGCGTAACGTTTGAAGCAAAGGAGGGCAAAGCCGATGCCTTTACCAGCTCGGTCATCGTCTCGTACTCGCTTTGAAGAATGTATTTAGTATTCGGCGTTTTTTTTCGGTGCATATCGTGCCAAAATCCTATATCGGAGTAAAGCAGCATCGTTTCGCCCTCAAGATCGCTCAGCGACACCTCGGGATAAGCTGCAAGGGGATGAGCGGGCGGAACGGACAACAGCAGCCTTTCCTCAAAAAATCTGAAACATTTCACATTCGGGTCGTCTGACGGATAAGGCGTTATCAGCAGCTGACATTTTCCGCTGAAAAGCTCGTCTTCAAAATTATCGTGATACCTCATTTGTGTCGAAACCTTCATATTGGGATAAAGTTCAGAAAGGATAGGCACAATAAGCCATATAGGCGCAGGAGCACACGAAGTTACGGAAATAGTGCGTCTGCTTTCATCAAAAGCGCGGACCTGATTTACCATTTCCTCCGAAGCCTTCATTACCTTTCGCGCATATTCTACAGCAAGCCTGCCGTTCTCATTAAGTTCTATTTTATTTTTGCTGCGGTCAAAAAGCTTGACCTGCATAATATCCTCAAGCTTGTTTATCGTCCTGCTGATAGCAGGCTGAGAAAGGTGCAGCTGCTCTGCGGCTTTTGACATTGTCCCGTTGTCGGCTATTGCAATAAGCTGAGCAAGCATATATATTTCGATCATAAAAACACCGCCTTTGTTTATTATATGATACCATTATTCATACATATTGTCAATATGCATTTAAAGCTTTGCTCTCAGCAAACAGACGGGAGGGATATCGTCTGATGTTATAAGTGAAATTTATAGCGCTATGCAAAATCGATATTGTACTTTTTTCGCTTTTAGTCGTATAATTGTCTACAGAAACACAATGAGGGGAAATTATTATGGAGAATATAAAGCTGTCCAATAATATAGAGATGCCGAGCATTGGATTCGGCACTTTCATGCTGAAGGACGGCTGCCGAGAACACGTTTTGAATGCCTTAAAGCTTGGGTTCAGACTAATAGATACGGCGGCGTCATATTTCAATGAGGAGGACATAGGCAGAGCGATAAAAGTAAGCGGCATACCCAGAGAAAGGCTGTTTGTAACCACAAAGCTGTGGATTCAGGACGCAGGGTATGAAAACACGATAAAAGCATTTGACAGATCGCTGAAAAATCTGGGACTTGATTACCTGGACTTATATCTGATACACCAGCCCTACGGCGACTATTTCGGCTCGTGGAGAGCAATGGAGAAACTTATGAAAGAGGGCTATATAAGGGCGATAGGAGTTTCAAATTTTTCATCTGAAAGAATCGTAGATCTTTCGCTCAATACAGATACCGCACCGATGGTAAACCAAATCGAAATTCACCCATACTTTTCTCAGCGTGAAGCCGTAGCCGAGATGAAAAAATACGGCTGTCAGCCGCAGGCATGGGGGCCTTTGTGCGAGGGACAGAAAAATATTTTCAACGACCCGATACTTTCAGAAATAGCCCGGTGTCACGGAAAATCGGTTGCGCAGATAGCTTTAAAATGGAATTTGCAGAACGGCATAGCCGTTATCCCACGCTCCGCCTGCGAAGAACACCGTGCGGAGAACATAAACTTAGACGATTTTACTCTGACGGACGAAGAGATGCGGCGCATTGCGGCTCTGGATCAAGGATACAGCGAGATAATCGATCATCGCTGTGCGCACACGGCAAGAAAGCTTATAAATTGTAAAATACATGATTGAGGTGATCTGAATGAACAAGTTTTTAAAAACCATTTCTGTTGTCATGGCTGTTTCATTGCTGGCGCTGACCGGCTGCGGTAAAACCACTTCCGGATCTGCTCCGAAGTCCGACGCTGTCGCCGTCAACGACGGCGGAGAGCCAAGCGGAAGTAATGTTCTCATTGCATATTTCGCTGTAGCGGAAAACAGCGATGTTGACGCAATCGCGTCGGCAAGCGTTATCTCAGACGGGCGCGGAAGAATAAAGGCTCTGGCGGATATGATACAGATCGCAACCGGCGGAGATCTGTTTTCAATACAGACCTCGGTTGACTATCCCGGAGACGGCGGAAAGCTTATTGATTACGCTCAGAAAGAGCAGGACGATAACGTACGCCCTGAGCTGACCGGTCACATAGAAAATCTTGACGACTACGACGTTATCTTCATAGGATATCCCACATGGTGGTATGACCTGCCGCAGGTAATGTACACCTTTTTTGACGAATACGATCTCAGCGGCAAGACGATCGTTCCTTTCAATTCCGCAAACGGCAGCCGCTTTTCCGGAACGATAGATACCATAAAAGAGCTCGAACCAAACGCAAATGTTATCGAGGACGGTCTGTCTGTTCACGAAAACGATGTCGAGGGCGCGGCAGACGAGGTCAAAGAGTGGGTGGATAGTCTGGGCTACGGAGAAAATGACTGATTATTTCAATTTTTATCAGTATAAATATCAGTTATAGCGCTATGATAAACAAATATTGTACTTTTAAAGCGTTTTGTGATATAATAAATAAAAGAAAATATATAAAGGATGTGCTGACATGAGCAGAAAAAACTTAGGAGTAAAACCATACCTGTTCCCTCAGCCGGTAATGATAATCGGCACTTATGATGAGAACGGAAAAGCAAACGCCATGAACGCCGCATGGGGCGGAATCGCAGGAAGCGATGAAATAATCGTCGATCTTGGCAGCCATAAGACTACGGAAAATATCAAGCTGAAAAAGGCTTTCACCGTAAGTATTGCCGACGCCGAGCATGTTATTGCCTGCGATTATGTCGGAATAGTGTCGGCAAACACTGAGCCTGACAAGCTTGAAAAAGCAGGCTTTACAATTACTAAAAGCGAATTTGTGGACGCTCCGATAATCAATGAATTACCCCTTGCGCTTGAATGCGAGCTTGTGAAAGTGATCGACGGCACAAAATATCTCGGTAAGATAAAAAATGTAAGTGCAGACGAAAGTATTCTCAGCGGCGGCGACGTGACGCTTGACAAATTCTTCCCTATCATTTACGATACGGCAGGTCACGGATATTACAAGCTTGGCGAAAAAGTCGGAAACGCTTTCAAAGACGGAGCGGCACTTAAATAAAGGAGGATATAACATGGAATTTGTAACGCTTAACAATGGAAACAAATGCCCGGTGATCGGAATCGGAACTTTTATGATTTCTCCGGCAGATGCTGAAGTCAGCGTCAGAGAAGCCCTGAAAATGGGATATGTTTGTCTGGATACCGCCGCAGCTTATGTGAATGAGCGGGCTTGCGGCCGTGGAATCAAGGAGAGCGGTGTTCCGAGAGAGAGCATTTTTATTTCAACTAAGCTCTGGCCCAGTGAGTATGAGAATGAAAATGCAGTCGATGAAACGTTAGAGCGTCTCGGCGTTGATTATGTAGACCTTTTATATCTTCATCAGCCTGCCGGAAACTGGCTTGCAGGATACAGAATGTTGGAGAAGGCATATAAGGAAGGAAAAATCAAAGCTATCGGCATTTCTAATTTTGAGGGCAAGTATATCGAAGAATTGGAAACCAAATGGGAGATCGTTCCTCAGTTTATTCAGGTCGAAGCGCATCCTTATTTTGCGCAGGACGAACTCTGTAAGAAGCTGGACGAGCACGGTATTAAGCTAATGTCCTGGTATCCTCTCGGACACGGCGATAAATCGCTTATTGAAGAGCCTTTATTCAAAAGACTCGGCGAGAAATACGGAAAGACCCCTGCTCAGGTGATTCTGCGCTGGCATACGCAGAAAGGTTTTGTAGTCATTCCGGGCAGCAAGAATATCGCTCATATCAAGGACAATCTTGATATCCTCGACTTTAAACTGACAAATGACGAAATGGAAGAGATCGCAGCGCTTAACAAGGGCGTTCGTTATTACATTCGTACCGATGACGCTCTTGCCGGATTTGCAGCATGGCAGCCGGAATACGAGAAGGCATAAAACAGTAAGGAGTGATCGCAGTGAGTATTAAGGAAATGAGCGTATTCCCGACGGGCAAACCAAACGACGCTTTTGCAAGATATTTCAAGGGACAAAGCTATCTGAACATGATATCGACGGAACAAGTTCCTGTCGGCAATGTGACCTTTGAGCCGTCGTGCCGAAATAACTGGCATATTCACCATGCCGATAATGGCGGAGGACAGATGTTGCTTGTCACGGCCGGCGAGGGCTGGTATCAGGAATGGGGCAAGCCTGCCAGAAAGCTCAAGCCCGGCGACGTAGTCCATATCCCTGCAAACGTAAAGCACTGGCACGGAGCGGCGGCCGATTCTTGGTTTCAGCATCTTGCAATAGAAGTACCGGGAGAAAACTGCAAAACAGAATGGTGCGAGCCGGTTTCCGACGAGGAATATAAAAATCTGTAGGAAAGAGGGAATATACAGTGTCAAAAGTAACGGCAGGCAGAGACGAGCTTGGCAGCTTTGCGCCGAAATTCGCAGAGCTTAACGACGATGTGCTTTTTGGAGAAGTATGGTCAAGAGAACAGCAGCTTTCTGCAAGAGACAGAAGTATAGTTACGGTGACAGCGCTTATGGCAAGCGGTATTTTGGACAGCTCTTTGAAGCATCATCTTCAGAATGCTAAAAATAACGGAGTAACGAAAGAAGAAATTGCAGAAATCCTTACTCATGCCGCATTTTATGCAGGCTGGCCTAAAGCATGGGCAGCTTTCCGTATAGCGAAAGAAATATGGGAGGATTAACAATTAAGGCAACATCAGCCGCCTTGGCAAACGGGCGGCTGATGCTGTATCAAACTAATTATTTTGTGATCTGACGTTCACTTGTTGAACGTGCCGTTAATGACCTTATCCGCCCATTCCTTGCGTTCGCTGTCGCATAAATCGGTCGAACCTGTTTCAATAGCGTGCTTGTAGAAATCGCACTTGAAGTTAATGGCGTCAAGCATTTTCTGTAACTGTGACATCTGATCTTCCAGGACCTTTTTCTGATTTACTACAAGTTCGTATCTCTGCGGAACAGTTTCTTTGCCTTCAACGCACCAGTCAACATACTGTTTAATGTCTTTTAAAGACATTCCCGTTGCTTTCAGACATTCTATCGTACTGAGAAGAATAATATCCCTGTCGCTGAATATCCGCCTGCCGCTTTCGGTGCGCTCAACAAACGGCAGAAGTCCTTCTTTATCGTAATATCTGAGAGTATGGATAGAAAGATCCATTTTTTCTGCCACTTCTCCTATGGTATATGTCATTTACGTTTCCCCTCCGATTATTAATTTTTTGTAAATTATTAGATATACGTTTGACCTCGAGTTAGCTTTATGTTTTATACTTATTATATTAAATAATAAAGTATTTGTCAAGGAGGAATTTTATTATGGACAATTTCATCTATTCATACCCTACCAAAGTATATTTCGGAAAAGGCGCGGCTGCTGAAAATCTTCCGGGCTTGCTGAAAAAATACGGAAAAACCGTTATGCTTGCCTACGGCGGAGGTTCGATAAAGAAAAACGGAATTTACAGTGAGATGAAAGAAATTCTCGCAGCCGCAGGAAAAACGGTTGTTGAATTCAGCGGCATTATGCCGAATCCCACCTATGCAAAGGTTCAGGAGGGAGCTGCAATTGTAAAAGAAAAAAGCGTTGACTTTATTCTTGCAGTGGGAGGCGGCTCGGTCATCGACTGCTGTAAAATAATCTCCGCTCAGGCTAAACTTCAAGAGGATATCTGGACAATGGAAAATGAAAAGAAAAGATATCCGACAGAATTTATACCTATAGGCGCAGTTGTCACGGCAAGCGGAACAGGCTCGGAAATGAATTCGGGAGCGGTCATCACACACGAAGAAAAGAAGATAAAAGGGCCGCTTTTAGGAGCTTTTGCCGACTTTGCAATACTTGACCCGATTTACACAATGTCCGTACCGATGAAACAGGTAATATCGGGAGCGTTCGATACTTTCAGCCACGCTATGGAAACGTATTTCGGAAAGCCCGATAAGAATAATCTTTCCGATGATATCAACGAAGCGGTGATGAGAAGCGTTATCGGAAATATCCGCATTCTGCTGAAAGAACCGCAGGATTACAACGCCCGCTCTGAGCTTATGTGGGCTTCCGCAATGGCTGAAAACGGCATACTCAAAATCGGTAAGATAACCGATTTTCAGGCGCATATGTTAGAACATCAGCTTGGTGCATATACAGACTGCAATCACGGTAAAGGACTGGCGGTGATCCACCCTGTTCTGTACCGTCACATTTACAAAGACAACGTGGACAGATTTGCACGGTTCGCCAAAAACGTTTGGGGAATTTCCGATATGCAAGCAGCTGAAAAAACCGCTCTTGCCGGCATTGAAGCGCTTGCGGATTTTATAAAGGAAATCGGTCTTCCCGCTACCTTTTCAGAAATGGGGATCGGCGGAGATACTGATTTTAAAGCTATTGCAGATTCAACAGTTTTGACCGCAGGCTGCTGTAAAAAGCTTTCCCGTGAAGAAATTCTTGAGATATTAAACGAATGCAGATAGGAGGACGGCTATGAAAAAGAATCTGATTTTAACTGCTTTTTTGGTATCGCTGTTAACGCTTTCCGCCTGCGGAAACGCTTCGGAAAATACAAATTCAGACAACGTTGTTGCCGATGTGACTTCTTCGGTTTCGCCTGAAAAATCTGATGAAACAAAAAGTAATGCCGATAATGCCGATGATACCGCCGATACCACCGATTCCGGAAAACTGCAAAGCAATGCGGAAAACGATGATGAAAAAAGCAAAATCCTTGTTGCATATTTCACTATGCCGGAGGACGGCACAGACGCCGACGCAGGAGCAAGCCGCGTAGTTACAGCCGACGGAGATGTTCAGGGAAATGTTGAGTATTTTGCAAATATAATAGCGGAGGAAACAGACGCTGATATGTTTCGTATCGAAACTGTAGAGCAGTATCCCGGAGATCACGAGCCTCTTGTCGATCAGGCAGCCGATGAACGAGACAGCGGTGCGCGTCCCGAGCTTGCTTCACACATTGAAAATCTTGACGATTATGATACGGTATTCATAGGTTATCCGATCTGGTGGTATGATATGCCTATGGCTATGAATACGTTTTTTGAAGAATATGATTTCAGCGGAAAAACTATCGTGCCTTTCAGTTCTCACGGAGGCAGCGGATTTTCAAGCACCATTGAGCAAATTACGGAGTATGAACCAAACGCAAAGCTTCTGGAAGGATTTACAGTAAGCAGAGACGATGTTTCCAATTCCGATGACGATTTAAAGGCTTGGATTTCAGATCTTGATATTTAAGGTCGGGTGACTGATTTGACGAAAAAGAAATTACCTATAATTATTTCCGGCATTTTGCTTGGTCTCTGTATATTACTGTTTACGACAGCCGTTATCTATCTTCATGCTGCAAATTCCGATAAAACTCTTATAGTATATTTTGCAAGAACAGGAAATACAGATTTCAGCGAGAATGTAGACGCAGTATCCTCTGCTTCGCTGAGAAGAAATTTAAACGGCAAGCTTGAAGGAAACTGCGAGGTCATGGCAAATACATTAAAAAATGCAACAGGCGCAGACATTTTTGCTGTCACAGTGGAAGATAAATATCCCGAAAGCTATGACGAAACCGTAAGCCGAGCCAGTGAGGAACAGTCGGATAATGCAAGGCCGACTTTAACTGCTGCGGTTGAAAATATGGATAAGTATGAAAAGATAATTCTTATATATCCCGTGTGGTGGAGCACAATGCCAATGCCCGTATTCACATTCCTTGAAACTTACGACCTGACAGGCAAGGAAATATACCCTGTAGCAACTCATAAGGGCAGTTTCCTGGGCGCAAGCGTAGGCGATATAAAAGAGCTGTGTCCAGATTCCGAGGTTCACTCGGGAGTGCCGATCGCCGGAGGCAGCGTCGACCTGATAGGTATTATTCCGATAGCAGTTATTGTTTCATTGACTTTTGTATTTGCAGGCTCCTGCGTAAGGTATAAATGCGAAGTCAGAACCAAGGGAGCATATATCGGCGCAGTATTGACGATCGTTGGAGTTGTCGCTTGCTTAGCTTGTCTGATAAGAGTAATAATATGATAATTTGAGGTGGAAAATTTATGAGTAAAAAAGTTTTAATACTGTCCGGAAGTCCCAGAAAGGGCGGAAATTCCGATCTGCTTTGCGACGAGTTCATGAAAGGCGCTCTGGAAAGCGGGAATGAGGTTGAAAAAATCAGAGTCGGCGAAAAGAAGATAGGCTATTGCAGGGCCTGCTATTATTGCCGTGACAACGGTGGCAAATGCGTCATAAAAGACGATATGGCTGAAATCATAGAAAAGATGATAGCGGCAGACGTCCTGGTGCTTGCAAGCCCCGTATATTTTTATTCTATAGACGCACAGCTTAAAGCACTCATCGACCGTACCGTTGCACGCTGGACGGAAATAAAAAATAAAGAGTTCTATTACATAGCGACTGCGGCTGACAGCGAAGACGAATCCATGGAACGCACCATTGAATGTATGAGAGGCTATGCAGACTGCGTCGAGGGCGCAGCGGAAAAAGGCGTTATCTACGGCGGCGGATTCTATGAGGCAGGAGAGATCAGAAACTCGCCCGTTATGATAAAAGCATACGAGATGGGAAAGTCAGTCTGATATATGAATACAAAAGCTGTTTTTAAAATCTCGGTCGACATACTGATGCTCCTTGCAATGCCGCTGCTTATGGGATATATGCTCATAGGCGCAAAGCTGCACGAATGGATAGGCACAGGAATTTTTCTGCTGTTTATCCTTCATCACATACTGAATCATAAATGGCTCGCCTCGCTTTTTAAGGGAAAATATTCAGCCGTTCGGATTCTCAATACGGCGGTAAATATTCTTGTTTTTATCTGTATGCTGGGGCTTATGTACAGCGGTATCGTTATGTCGCGTTATGTGTTTTCATTTCTGCCGATAAACGGCGGTGCAGCATTGGCGAGAAAAATACATATGCTCTGTTCCTATTGGGGACTTATGCTGATGTCTTTACATCTTGGTCTGCATTGGAATTATATCATGGGCATCGTTCGGAAGATTTCTAAAGCCAAAAAGTCATCGGCACGCAGCATGATTTTGAGATTTTTAGCCGTCATTACAGCAGTGTACGGAGCATACGCATTTGTCAAAAGAAACGTCATCGACTATTTGCTTTTAAAAATTCAGTTTGCCTTTTTTGATATGAGCGAATCTCTTGTCTGCTTTGTTCTTGACTACGTTGCTGTAATGGGACTTTTTGCTGTTGTCGGATATTACTCCTCTGTCCTCTTGCGGAAGCTTACTTCAAAAAATGTTAAGGATGATAAAAATGAGTAAAAAAAGCTTTTATACCAATCCGGCAGTTTATGTTTTACTCATAACCGTTCTTTTAATTCAGACTTCCTGCAAAAATTTTAACGACAGCACGAGTTCATCGGAAAAACGATCGGAAAATATCTTTGCAATGGACACATACATTACCGTTACAGCATACGGCGAAGATACGGATAAGGATTTGCAGGCCGCCGAAGAAAAGCTGACCTTGCTCGACAAGATGTGGTCTGTGACTGATGAGGACAGCGAGATATACAAGATCAATCACAGCGGCGGACAAGCTGTCGAAGTAAGCTCCGAAACGGCAGAGCTGCTTAAGTTTTCACTGGATATATACGAAAGAACAGATGGCGCTTTTGATATTTCTCTTTATCCCGTGCTGACAGCATGGGGATTTACGACAAACGAATATCATGTGCCCAGTGATGAAGAAATAGCCGGATTGCTGGAAAACACGGGAGTCCAGAATATCAGTCTTGATGATAACACCGTGCAGATACCCGGTAATATGCAGATCGACTTAGGCGCGGTCGGAAAGGGTTATGCCGGCGATTTAGTCGCTCAGAAACTAAAATCAAACGGCGTAAGCTCCGCATTGATAGACTTGGGCGGAAATATTCAGACCGTAGGAGTAAAGCCGAACGGAGAAAAATGGACGGTCGGTGTATGAACCGACCCCCAAAAGTTAGACAAAAAATCTAACGATAGGGAGGTCGGTTTTT
>ERZ1027125.441-NODE-441-length-17739-cov-9.492818_pt1 | contig 17739 bp, 18 predicted proteins | sample MGYA00519249_ERZ1027125 | MGnify/ENA primary metagenome ERZ1027125 (study PRJEB26926, sample SAMN06164580) | human gut metagenome | biome: ENVO:00009003; feature: ENVO:2100002; material: ENVO:00002003 | host: Homo sapiens | place: USA | collected 2012 ... | reverse complement strand
TAGCTAAAGCTTTTTGGAACCACCGGCATTGCCGGTGGTTTTCTTTATACAAAAAAAGACCGCTGACTGTGCGCACACGGCGCGGGTCAGCGGTCTGATGCTCGATATTCGGTTTTAGTGTTCAGCTTATCAAACTTGCATTTATCGAGTTAATTTCATTTTGATTTCTGCTGCATTGATTTTTGAGCTTACCATTTCTTCTCCAGTAGCGACGAAACCACATTTTTCATAAAAGCGTATAGCGCGCTTGTTGCCTTTCAAAACCCATAGATACACTTCTGGATAAGCAGACAACTCCTTCAAGCCCGCTTGCATCAGTTTCAGTCCCACACCTGTCCCATAGTATTCCGACAGAATGTATAATGCAAATATTTCTCCGGCATTAGGTGATTCTTCTCCGCGATCTCCATAACCAACAAACCCAATTACTGTATTTCTGTCCATTGCAACAAGCAAATTATCTCGCCAACTGAATGCCATGCTTTCGCATTTCTCATAAGTTAGGTTATCGAGGTATTCCTGACTAACGAGGTCAGGATAAGCCTCATGCCAAGCTTTCCAGTGAACAAATGCTTTTCCTTTGATTTCTTCGTCGGTCTCCATTCTTTTTATGATTATGTTCATACGATTCCTCCGCAGATTCCAGATGCCAACAGGTGCTGAGTTCGGCGTATAAAACTATAGCATCGCCGTTAACACTGTTAAGCTATAATCATCCAAAATGATTATACCATGCAAAGCGCGAAATTTTCAATTCCTGTCTCCACGATTTTACTGTCTTTCTCATGTTTTTCTATTTGGAGGCGAGGGAGGGTGCGGCCTTTTTGTATGGAAATTGTGTGCACGCCATACAGCGAATTGACAAATAATCTTCCATATTATATGATAAAAACAGAGGACAAATCTCATGAAATGGAGGAGAATGGAATGAAACAAGTGCGGATCACTCTCTGCATGTTGCTGCTGTGCCTGCTCTGCGGCTGCGCAAAGAGCACGGTCACTCCGAACTGGGCGAAGCCGACGAACAAGACGGCAGCAGCAAAGGATACGCAGAGCTCCGGCTGGCAGGAGCAATATGACCTTGGCGTGCGGTATTTAAGCGATGGAAATTATGAAGATGCGATCATTGCCTTTACTGCGGCAATCGAGATCGACCCGAAGAAGCCGCAGGCGTATGACAAGCTCGCCACGGCATACGAAATGGCAGGCGATGAGGAGGCGGCGCTCCGGACGCTGCTTGACGGTGCGGCAGCCACGGGCGACCGCACCTTGACGGCGCGCGCCGAAGAAAAACAAAGGACGCTTGAAGATCCGACCGATAGACCCGCATCGGTGACGCCGGACTGGACATCGCACTTGGCAGGTGTTTGGTATTTTGGCGATGCTTCAAAGTGCCGCATGGATGCGGCGGCGGCAGAAGCCTACGCAGCCGCGCTGGAGAAGCTTCCGGAAACCAAGGTGGATGAGTGGAGCGGAGAAACGTATACACTGATGGCGGCGCTTCTTGACCCCGGCGACGGGTATCCGCTGATGGTGACGGGCTACGGAAAGCCGAGCGAATATGATGAAGGCTGGGCCGTGATGTTCGATCCGTATTCGCCATATCAGTTCTGGTTCTTTAACGGTGCGGCAGCGGAACGCTATCCGCTGGAAAATGAATCGTATCTCATCGTAAGCATTCGGTTCGGAACGTATGAGGGAATGCCCGCCTTCTGTGCGCAGGACGGCGTCTCCTGTGCGGTCGGCGGTTCGGAGGGCGAGGTCTATTATACGGTCTCGCAGTATCAGATCGTCAAGCAGCACCATTTGTACCAGCACGGTGCGTATGTCTATGACGGAAACGACCCGGACATCTTGCAGTATCAGACAGAAACCGTACAGGATTACCTGAATGAAGGCTGGACAGAGGTCATGCATGACGGAGATTGGTGCGTTTTGTGCCGACTCGAGCTGGACGGCGAGCTCATTTGTGCAGGCTCGGCAGACTTTGACCGGCTGACAAATAAATATGGCGAGATCCAGAATAATTTCAGGCTGAATGAGAAACTCGTCTTTGATGGCTCGTCGCTGTGGGGCATGATCTCCGAACCGTGGAGCAGCGCAGGCGAAATGTGCGCCGCACTGCGCGGCGTCTGACATACGCCGGGATGGGTGCTAAGGCGGCGCGAAGCGCATGATCGGTGGCACCGGAGAATAAGCACATTGACCCGCCGCAGCCAAATGGCTGCGGCGGGAATTTGATTAGATGTTGACAAATCAACGAGTGTGTGATAGAATCAGCAAAGTTGATTTATCAACAAGAAGGGGGGCGACTTCGATGAAGGAACGGTTTGAGACCTTTACGATCCTGATCGCGCGCCTGAGCCGCAGCGTCAAACGCATCAAGGCCGAGCAGATGGCGGATTTTCAGCTCAAGGGGCCGCACGTCTCCTGCCTGTACTATCTGTCGATGCAGGACGGACTGACCTCGGCAGAGCTCTGTGAGCGTGCGGACGAGGACAAGGCCGCCATTTCCCGCTCGCTGGACTATCTTGAAAAAAACGGCTATATCGTCTGCGAGGGTGCGGAGAAAAAGCGATATAAGGCGCCGCTCCGGCTGACGGAGAAGGGACGTGCGGCAGCCTCCGGCATTGCCGCGCGCATCGACCGGATCGTGGACGCGGCGAGTGAAGGTCTGACGGAGCAGGAACGCGCTGTGATGTACCGTGCGCTCACGCGCATCAGCGGCAATCTTGAACGCTTTTTGAGCGGCGAGGCAGGACGAAATTGCAGGAATACGGAGGAAACGGCAATATGAATCAGGTCAGGATCATCATTGACTCGAGCGTGGATACGCCGGATTGGTGCAGGGATAGATTTTGGATTGTGCCCCTGACGATCCGGTTTGGGGACGAGGAGCTGATCGACGGTGTAAGCATCGACCGCAGGCGGTTTTATGAGCGGCTGGTGGAGTGCGACACGCTGCCGACAACGAGTCAGGCAACGCCTGCGGCGTTCCAGCGTGTGTTTGAGGAGACGGCGCAGGCCGGCGACAGCGCGGTTGTCATCACGATCGCGTCCAAGCTCTCGGGCACGTATCAGAGCGCCTGCATCGCGGCGGCGGAGTTTGAGAACATCTATGTCGTGGACAGCCGGACGGCTGCCATCGGCTCCGGAATTCTGGCGGAGCTGGCGCTTCTGGATACGCTGGAGTATCTGAAGCTCGGCGGACGGATCTCCAAGACCGTGGCGCTGGCGGGCGGACTTCTGAACATCAAGCCGGTCTGCACGATCCAGGACGGCGAGATCCTGCTGGTCGGCAAGGCGCGCGGCTCAAAGCAAGGCAACAACCTTCTGGTCGAGAAGATACGCGAATGCGGCGGCATCGATTTTTCCTTGCCGATCCTGCTAGGCTATACGGGTCTGAGCGACGCGTCCTTGAAGAAATATGTGGAGGACAGCCGCGCGATCTGGCAGGAGGGGACGCAGATGCTCGACTCGACGATGATCTGCGGCGTCATCGGCACACACACCGGGCCAGGTGTGGTCGCGGCGGCGTTTTTTAAGAAGCCGGAGACGTAATTTCAACGAATATACAGGCTGTCAAAAAACCTCGTAGAGTTCGCGCCCGCAGGCGCGAATGAAATGTCAATTTGTTTTGTCCGGGGGCGTGTACCTCGGACAAAACACGCTACGCCCGGCAAGTGTGGAATTTGTGCGCAAGCAGCGCACAAATTATGCGCGCAGGCGGGTGCAGCCCTTTCAAACGCGAACCCAGCCCCGCGGTTCGCGTTTGAGAGCTTGTCAAAAAACACTTTTTTGACAAGCTCAAAAGTCCGCTGAGTGCTTCTCAGCGGACTTTTGAGCTTATTCTGCGCTGCGCAGACCGGCGTTCAGGGTATCGGAGAGGGCCGTGTCCGCTATGAAGGTGCTGTCATTGTACAAAAACAGCACATCTGTGACCGCACGCTGCGTGATGAGCTGGTCGGCATTGTCGTAATAATAGCGCGGGTCGACCATCACAATCTGATCGTAATAGGGGATAAGGAACTGCACAAAGCAGTTTGCATACGAGTCCTTGAACAAAAGCAGGACCTTTCCGGTGTTGGCGGTCGTTTTGAGTGTGACGAGCGGATGGTTGCCGCCGAAAAACACGGTGTATTTGTCCTTGGTATCGAGCGCCGAGGAGACAAACATGGAGCCCGCTTTTTCCTGCGCGCTGTCGTAGATCACATAATAGGAGACATCGGAGCCGAGCGCTTCATAGGCGGTCACGGTGTCGGTCACGCCATGGCGGCCGCTCTTGGAGGCAAGCGTTCCCTCAAAGTCGTTTGCAAGGATATGGATGCTGTAGTCTGTGAGCGGTGTCGCAATGCCGAGCTTTTCCGCAGCGGCTTCAAAGGCAAAGCACGCGCCGAGGCTCGTCCAGTGGTGGTCGGTGCGGTAGAAGACGCCGTCCCTTACATGGTTTTTGAGCGCCTGCGTGACGTCGATGAACTGCATATAGGGGGAAAGCGTCTGTTCGATGGAGAAAAGATCCTCCTGCTGGCTGTGCGCCGGGGCGTTTTTCGGAAGATAGTCACGCATGACATAGGACGCATTCGGAACGATCATCGCGGAGATGTTCAGATCGTTGTGACGGACGGCAAAGTTGTTCATCGCGTTGAGGGTCTTTCCCAGAACGGCGGGGTCCGGTGCGGACGGAATCTCCATGAGATACCGGTCATCACAGAGGTAGACACCGTTGGATTCGCGGCGGCCGAGGAAGGTATCCATGCGGAGCTTGCTTTCGATCCAGCGGTCTCTGCCGAAAAACTGGTCGGAAAACGCCGATTCCAAAGACGACATAAAGCTGCCGTCGGCGATCGAGGCGAGCGTGGGCTTGGGGTACGCGCTCAGCTTGCGGTTTTCGTTTTCGGAGAAGGTGGATTTCGGGCGAAGAAGATTGATCAGCCCGAACAGCAGCACGAGAAACAGAAGCATGGCGGCCAGCACCATGCCGTGCGTCTGTCGGTTTCGTGTCAGGATGAACTGCTGGCGCTCGGGATCAAGCTGCCGCTGTTTTTTGGGTGCGTCCATCGTGTCACCTCGTTTCTGGACGTGGGCTTCCTCAGAACTGTGCATAGAGGAAGGACTGGTAGGTTGCGTTCATCATATACGGAACGCAGAGCAGGACGAGCGCGGCAAGAAGTGCCGCGGAAAAGATGATCTGCATGCCGCGCCGCGGATAGACAAACCGTGCGTACAGCTCCTTCACCCAGGGGCCGCAGCCAAGAAGGCCGATTGCGAGCAGCTTCCAGCTCGACGCGAGGTAATACTTTACGGTCGGGTCGATAAATGCGCGGCTTCCGCCTCCGAACATGGCGGAGAGATAGGTGAATGCTGTGGCAAAATCGGGTGAGAAGAAGAACACCCAGCCGATCAGGACGCACAGGAAGGTGATGACGCGGCGGATTGGCGCAGGAATGCGCGGCAGGACATTTTTGAGAGGGTACTTCTCGAGCAGCAGAAGCAGCCCGTGGTAAAGGCCCCAGACAACAAAGGTGAGGGATGCGCCATGCCAAAGACCCGTGAGCAGCCAGACGATCAGAAGGTTGCGGACGCATTTTGCGGTGCTGACGCGGCTGCCGCCGAGCGGAATATAGACATAGTCCCGGAACCAGCGGCCGAGCGAGACATGCCAGCGCCGCCAGAATTCTGTCAAAGAGGCGGAGCGGTACGGATACTCGAAGTTCGCATCAAAGTCAAAGCCGAAGAGCTTTGCCATGCCGATCGCCATGTCGGAATAGCCGCTGAAGTCAAAATAAAGCTGAAGCGTATAGCACAGCGCGCCGAGCCATGCCGAGCCGCCCGAAAGCGCGCCGCGTCCGAGTCCGGAGATCGCCTGAAAGGTCACAGCGAGGCCGTCTGCAAGGAGCACCTTTTTTGCAAGGCCGACGACGAGCATCGGCACGCCGTCCGCGACCTTGTCGAGCGTGACCGGGTGGCTGCGGAGCTGCGGCTGCATTTTTGCGTAGGGGACGATGGGGCCGGAGACCATCTTCGGGAAGAAGCTGACGTAGAGACAGAAATCCAGCGGGTTTTTGAGCGCCGGAGCGCGCTTGTGATAGACGTCGGAAAGACAGGAGATGTTCTGGAACGTGAAAAACGAGATGCCAAGCGGGAGCGCAGGTGCGGGGACCGTCAGCTCAAACGGGAGAGCGAGGCTCAGAAGCTCGGCAAAAAAGCCGGTATACTTGTAAAATACAAGCAGAAGGAGATTGAACAGAACACCGATTGCCAGAACGCCCTTGCTGCCGCTGCTGTCGGATTCCACGCGCGCGCCGATGTCGCGCGCGACGCAGTAGTTGAAAACGGTCACAAGGAGCAGCAGAAGCAGGTGCAGCGGCTGGCCCCAGGCATAGAAGCAGAAGCTGACCAACACCAAAAGCGCGTTTTTGCAAACGCGCGGGCAGATCAGATATAAGATCAGGCTGACGGGCAGGAACACAAAGACAAAAAAGAGTGTGCTGAAATTCACAGCGGTTCCTCCTTGGATGAGCGGTGTGAGACTAAAGCGCTTTCAGAAATGCCTGACGCACGGCGTCAGCTTTTTCATGGACGACAAAGAGAATATAGTTGCCCTGCACCTCGAGTACGCTGTGCTCCAGCAGGTCATACTGCTCGATGCCGTAGCCCTCAAAGCTGTTCATCTGCGTCTGACGGCGGGCGGTGATGGCGGCGGTGACCGCCTTCTGCTGCGAGAGGTCGGAGAGCTTCACCAGAAGAAGCTCGCGCGCGCCCATATTGGTCGAGGGATAATAGAGCGTGCAGCCGTCCATTTCCGACGGTGCAAAGCCGTACAGACGGCGGATCATCTGCGCGTCGGCAGGCTGCATTTCATCCAGATCAAGCTGGTCAAGGACAGCGCGGCTGACATCGTCAAAGCTGGCGCTGCTGACGCGGTCCTGCATGACCTGCGTATAGAGAAAGACAACGGTCGCCAGCACGGCGGCAAAGGCGGCGATGCGCAGGAGAATGCCGCCGGGCGTTGCTTTGCGGCGGATCTGCGGACGCGGCGCGTTTTCATCGGGGACAGGCGCGGATTTTGACGCCTTTGGCGCGGGCCTTTTCTGCTGCTCGCGCGGCTGCGAAGGCTTGCAGGAAACAGGCGCAGGGGAGGGTGCTTCCGGCGCAAAATCATCTGACAGAAACTCGGAAAAATCCACGCCGTCAATTACGAGTGACGGCGCGGCGGCCTCGGAAGCGGACGCGTCTTGCGGCCGGGCTTCGGCAGCGGGCTGCTCAGCCGGCGCCTGCGTCGGCGCTGCGGCGGGAGGCGCCTGCACAGGCGGTGCGGCATCGTCCTGCGATGCGCCGAAGTCATCCGACAGGAACTGCGAAAAGTCATAGCCGTCGATCACAAGAGACGGCGCGGCGGCTTCGGCAGGCGGCTCGGTTTTCTGCTCCTGCCGGGCAGCGGGAGCGGAAGGCTCCGGCTCCGCAGGCGGCGGCGATTGCAGGGTGGAGCCGAACTCCGCAAGGATGTCATCGAGCGCGAGCGACTTCTGCTCCGGGGTCAGATCGGGCATACCGTCGGAAAACAGGTCATTCGGCGTCGTCGGTGTTTTGGAAGACATAGTCATATACCTCAGTAATCATGCATACAGCCCATTTGGGATAGAACTCGCTCATCATGTGGATGCCGTCGGCCTGATACAGGTTCTGGTTCTCCGTGCAGAGCGATGTGATGTCAATGTAGGGAACGCCGTTTTCCTCACAGTAGGCCTTGACGGCGGCGTTATAATCCGGAATGCTGCGCCATGCAGGGCCGCGCTTGAAGGCGGGATCGATGGCGGGAATGATGGAGTTGACGTAGACGGTGGCGTTCGGCAGTTCCTGCTTGAGAAGCTTGAGCGTTTCGTCCATCTTGTTGACATAATCCTCTGGCGTGGGCCAGTATCCGATGCCCACGTCATTGATGCCGTAGGTCAGGAAAATGCTCGTCGGGGAGAGCTTCTTGAGCTCGTCAAGGTGATCCTCGACCTTGTTGATGGTCGCACCGGAGTCCGCCAGTACACGCTCAGAGGGCATATAGTCATAGAAAGAGAAGCCCATCGTGCGAGAGTCGCCGAGAAGGGCGTAATCGTCAAAAAGCGACCAGACAGAGATGACGCCGGTTTGCAGCTCATGCAGCCACTCGTCGCGTCTGGCGTCAAGCTCCGCCTGACGGATCGCCTTGAGCTGTGCATCCACGTCAGCAGGGTCGTGCGCCTCCTGCGCGAGCAGCCACTCGCGTCCGGAGTCGACCTGCGCCTGTGTTGCTTTGGGTATATATCGATGGACAGGGATCAAAAAGACCCACAAAATAAGCAGTAAAAAAAAGACCAGAGGCAACAGCGTCATCGCCTTGCGTCCCCAAGTCCGCAGATTCATCAGTGTATCCTCCAAAGGTCGAAGTCGAGCAAAATCATTATAGTATATGCATCCTGTTTTGTCTACAGGAATTGACATAATCTGTGCCGATATTTTCCTTATGGTTTTGTGCAGTTTTCCCTTTTTACAAAAAATCCCGCCGGAACGGTACGGTTCCGGCGGGGGCGCGGCCTTACATTTTGTCGGGAGCGGAGAAGCCGAGCAGGTCGATGCACGTCTCCATCACGCGGCGCGTGAGGTCGATGAGCGCGATATAGCTCGCTTTCTTTGCCTCGTCCGGCTCGGAGATGATGCGCACGTCATGATAGAACTTGTTCGCGGCGACAGCCAGCTCATAGACGTAGGAGCAGATGACGTTCGGCGCGGAGTCGCGGCAGGCGGCACGCAGAGAGTCGGCCAGACGCGCGAGAATGCGCATCAGCTCCTTCTGCTCCGCGCCGTCAGGCGGCAGGAGCTTTGCGGCGGAGACATCACCGTCGTACTTTGCGAGGATGGACTTGATGCGGACGATCGTATACAGCAGATACGGGCCGGTGTTGCCCTCGAAGGACGAGAAACGGTCAAGATCAAAGATATAGTCCTTGGTGGCGAGATTGCTGAGGTCGCCGTATTTGAGCGCTGCCAGCGCGATCTTGCCCGCCGTTTCGGAAAGGTCGGCATCGGAGACCGTCTGATTGGCGGTGATCTTCTGCATGACGTAGTCGGTGATCTCGGAGATGAGGCGGGACAGGCGCATCACGCCGCCCTCACGGGTCTTGAAGGGCTTGCCGTCCTTGCCGTTCATTGTGCCGAAGCCGATGTGCTGAAGCTCGGTCGTGGGCGGAACGAGCTCTGCCTTACGGGCTGTGCGGAAGACCTGCTCAAAGTGCAGGCTCTGACGCTTATCGACGACGTAGAGGATCTTGTCGGGGTGATAATCCTGCTCGCGCTGGAGGATGGTGGCAAGGTCGGTCGTGGCATAGAGCGTCGCGCCGTCGGATTTGACGAGGATGCAGGGCGGGATCTCCTTCGTGTCGGTATCCTCCTGAACGGGTACGACCAGCGCGCCCTCGGACTCGACGGCAAGGTGCTTGTCCTCAATGATCTTGAGCATCTGCGGAATGTAGGGCTGGGCGTCGCTCTCGCCGAGCCATGCGTCGAACGTGACGTTCAGGTCGCCGTAGTTCTTGCGGAGGTCTGCAACGGAGATGCGGATGATGTGCTGCCAGAGGGCGTAGTAGCCGGGGACCTTCTCCTGAAGCTTGCGGGTGGCCTCGTGCGCACGGTGGGCAAACGCCTCGTCTGTTTTGCTGCGGGCGCTGGCTGCGGGATAGATCTCCTCAAGGTCGGAGATGGTGAACGGCGCTTCGGCGGGATACTCTCCGGTAAACGCATCGTCAAAATAGGGGAGATCCGGCTGACGGTCACGCAGACCCTCGATGACAAGACCCATCTGAAGGCCCCAGTCACCGAGATGGACGTCGCCGATCACGGTGTCACCGAAGAAGCGGTAGATACGCTTGATGGACTCGCCGATGATGGCGCTGCGCAGGTGGCCGACATGCAGCGGCTTTGCCACGTTCGCTCCGCCGTAGTCAAGGACAACGGTGCGCGGTGCGCGCTCGGCGGTGACGCCGAAATGCTCCGCCGAGGACATCTGCGCGAGATAGTCGGTCAGATATGCGTTCGAGACGCGCAGGTTCAGAAAGCCGGGCTTCACGGCATCGACCTGGGAAAACAGGGTGCTGCCGGTGAGATTTGCCGCGACATCTTCGGCGATCTGGATGGGCGCCTTGTGATACGCCTTGGCGGCGGGCATGGCGCCGTTGCACTGATACTCACACAGGTCGGGGCGGTTCGAGAGCGTGACCTTTCCGTAGGACGCGTCATAGCCGGCGGCGGAAAATGCGCCGGAGACCTCGCGCGAGATCAAGTCAAGCAGTAATTCCATCTGGGATTCCTCACATTCGTACATTTTTCATTCCTATTATTATAGCAATACTTCCTGGAAAAGTACAGAGCTAAAACAGGAGTTTTGTACTCAGGGCGGCGACAAAAAAGCCGGTCAAGTCTGCGACACATGCGGCGGGCAGGGTATAACGGGTGCGGCGGACGCCTGCCGCGCCAAAATAGACGCTGATGGTATAGAAGGTCGTTTCGGTGCTGCCGAGCATGACGGCGGCGGTGCGCCCGACGAGGGAATCGACGCCGTGCGTCCGCATCAGCTCCGCGCCGACGGCAAGCGCCGCGCTGCCGCTGAGAGGGCGGACGAGCATGAGCGGTACAAGCTCGGACGGAATGCCGAAAAACGAACAGACCGGAGAAAACAGGCGCGTCAAAAAAGTGAGGCATCCGCTTTCGCGGAGCATCGAGACGGCAGTGAGCAAAATGACAAGCGCAGGCAGGATGGACGCGAGCAGGCGCAGACCATCCTGCGCGCCGAGCACAAGCAGAGAATAGACGTCCTCTTTTTTGTGAAGGGCATGGCAGGAGACGAGCAGCAGAAGCACCGGAACGAGGAGATCTGTCATGTGCGCCACCACCTTGAAAAAAGCTTTGCCGCAAAAAGACCCGCTGTGACAGAGCAGAGTGAGGTCAGCCAGACGGCGGGAAGGATCTCAAATGCACGCGGCGCGCCAAGCGAGGCACGGACGGCAGCGACCGTGGATGGGATGAGCTGAACGGAGGCGGTATTGAGGACGATGAGGCGGCACATCTCGTCGGAGGCGTCCGGGCTGCCGGAAAGCGCCTGCATCCGCCGGACGGCGGCAATGCCAAGCGGCGTGGCGGCGCTGCCGAGTCCGAGCAGGTTTGCCGTAAAGTTCCCGCTAAGATTTTGAAGCGCCGCTGTGTCGCGGGCACTGTCGGGAAAGAGGCGCGCGAGCAGCGGACGAAGAAGCGAAGCGAGCTTTGCGGCAAGGCCGCTTTTTTCCATGACGCGGCTGAGTCCGCTCCACAAGCACAGAACGCCCGCGAGGGAAATCGCAAGCGTGACGCCGCCTTGCGCGCCGGAAAGCGCCGCAGAACCGGTCTGCGGGGCAGTTCCGGCGAAAATGCTGTAAGCGATTGACACAAGGAGAAGAAAACACCAGACATACGACATGGTCATCTGAACATTCCTCCGAAAAGTCCAAAAAAATTTTGATTTGTTCACACTTTGTTCATAATACAATGTTAAACTGAGATGGTAAAATTTTGGGGAAGTTGGTCGAGTGGTTTTCCGCTCGCATACAGACCCAGATTTGCAACAACGGGGGGTATAATTTAATATGAAATCAACTGGCATTGTGAGAAAGGTTGATGAGCTCGGCAGAATCGTTCTTCCGATCGAGCTCCGCCGCACGCTGGACATCGTCGAGAAGGACGCCATTGAAATTTATGTTGACGGCGCATCCATCATTCTCAAAAAGTACGAGCCGACCTGCATTTTCTGCGGCGATGCAAGAAACGTCATCAACTACAAGGGCAAGAACATCTGTTCTGCCTGCATGAAGGAACTGAAAAAGGCTCAGCTCTAAAAAGCGAAGCCCCGCTGCGATATGCAGCGGGGCTTTTGTGCTTAATTGTCAGGGATTTCGGCGGGCGGCTCGTCGGAGGGCTGCTGCACGGTCTGCGGACGCTCGTCGAGTGTGACGGCGACGGTCAGATGCGCACCGGCGCGGTAGAGGAGAATGCCGACTGTCTCGCCCGCAGAGTGGCGGAGCAGGGCCGAGAGAAGCGAATTGGTCGTTTCGGTCTTGCGGCCGTCAACGCTCAGGATGAAGTCACCCTGCTGAATGCCGGCCTTTGCGGCACAGCTTCCCTCGGTGACGCTTTCTACGCGCGGGCCGACCGGCAGGCCGTAATCCGCGGCGAGCTTGCCGTCCAGATCTCGGACGGTCACGCCGAGGTAGGCGCGGCCGCGCACATAGCCGTACTGCTGAAGGTCATAGGCGATCTCAAGCGCATCGTGGATGGGGACGGCGAAGCTGACGTTCTCGATGGACGCGCCGCTTGCGGTGGTGCCGGAATACTTGGCGGAGGCGATGCCGACCACGTTTCCGTTCATGTCGAGCAGCGGGCCGCCGGAGTTGCCGGCGTTGAACGGCGTATCGGTCTGGATCATGCGCATGGGCGTGTTCTCGATGGTGACGTCGCGGTCAAGACCGCTGACATAGCCGTGCGTCATGGTGAAGTCCAGTTCGCCGAAGGGATTGCCGATCGCAATGACCGGATCGCCGACCTGAAGCGTGTTTTCCTCCGCGATGGAGACGGTGGCAAGCCCCTGCGCGTCGATCTTGAGCAGGGCAACATCGCCCATCGCGTCCGCGCCGATGACGGAAGCCGGATAGGACTTGCCGTCATAGAGCGTAACGGTCACGACGGCCGCACCGTTGACCACGTGGCCGTTTGTGAGGACAAAGCCGTCTGAGGTGAGGATGAAGCCGCTGCCGGCGCCGCCGGTCTCAAATTCTTCACCGTAGAGCGTCTGGGTGGCCTCCGTCTCAATGCAGACAACGGCAGCGACGTTCTGCGCATAGACCTCCGCGGGCGTCAGCGCTTTGGTGCTGGGGTTGCTCGGAAGCGTCTCGGGCAGAGCGCTCTTTTCAAGGGTGTAGGGCTTTTCGGGCTGCTGCTCGGGCGCGGTGGCCGGTTCAGATTGTTCGGAAAGCGACTCCTGATAGGCGGCGTTGCGGTCAGAGATGGCGCGGATGGCCGCCGTCAGGGCAGAGCCGCCCAGCGCCGCGACCAGCGCCATGCACGCGATCAGCGCAAAGAGCTTTCGCCGTGTTTTCTTATCCGGGGCCTGAAACTGCTCGGACGCCTGCTCCGGCGCGGCAGGCGCGGCCTGCGGCTGGGCGGGGGCGTCTTGCTGCGGCTCGATGCGGAAAAATTGCTGTTGTTCGTTCTGTTCGTCCATGGCTTGCGCTCCGTTTTCATAATTTAATGTTATTCTACCGCATCCGGCAGAAAACATCAACTGAAAAAACGGTGTGCCGGAAAAGGGCGCTCAGCTTTTGCGGGCGGCGCGGCGCGTGCGAAGCAGGCGCACCGTGAATGTAAGCAGAACGGTCAGAAGCGCACAGCGCGGCGCATCGATCAGAAAAAAGCAAAGGAGCCAGCCGGCCATACTGGACATGCCGGACAGAGGAATGCGGATAAAAAAGCAACCAATGAAGGCGGCCCAACCGGCGATGAGGAGAAGAAGGCCGCGCTTTGTGACGGGAAACGGTTTTTTAGAGCAGCGAATGACCGTCAAGGCGACGAGCAGGAGCAACAGCAGCAGATGCACGCAGGCAATCACAAGGCGGGCATAGTTCATGGAGGCGGTGTAGATCGGGATCAGCAGCAGGAGCCGCCATGTGATGCCGGTGGCGAAGTAGAGGTACATGCTGACGCAGCCAAAGACCGCCCACGCACACCAGAGACCGGTGTTTTTGCGGATGAGCAGACAAAGAACGCCGCAGAGGAAGAACGGCGAGGCGAACAGCAGGCCGACGACCGCATCGACCAAAAGCGCCATCAGCAGGCAGATCAGCGCGCCGAAGCAGAGCAGGATGACGCCGATGATCTTCCGCGTGCTGTGGGTCTGCGCCGGAGGCGCGGCTGCGGCGTCTGTCTGCGGCGCTTCGGGTGCGGCGCTTTGCCCGGACTCGCCGCCGCGGACAAGCGCATCGAGTGTGATGCCAAAGAGCTCGCTCAGGCCGAGCAGCTTTTCAAGCTCCGGTACGGAGCTGTCGGTCTCCCACTTCGAGACGGACTGCCGCGAGACATCGAGTGCGTCCGCGACGTCGCCCTGCGACAGGCCGCGCGCGGTGCGCAGCTGGTGGATCTGTTCTCCAAGAGTCATATTGGGTACCTTCCTTTTCATCGGGATGTGAGGCAAGTATAGCAGCCGGTGCGCGAAAAATCGACCAAGGATGGCTGGAATTTTAGCAACCAGCGGTTGCACCTCGCATTTTTCGCACCTTTTATAGGCAAAGAGCCGCTTCCGAACGGAGGCGGCTCTTGGGTATGTATGGCGGGTGAATCATTCTGCGGAGATGAGGTAATAGTAGATCGGCTGACCGCCGGAGAGGACGTTGACCTCTGCATTGGGAGCGTGCGCACGGAAGATCTCCGCTGCGGCTTCCGCATCGGCCTCGGAAATGTCGCTGCCGTAGAAGATATTGACAAATTCCTGACCGCCTGCGGCGACCTGATCTGCCATCTTCGCGAGAAGCTCGGTGATGTCGCGGCTGGTGCCGAGAAGCGAGCCGCCGATGAGGCCGAGATAGTCGCCCTCGTGGATCTCAAAGCCGTCAAAATCGGAATTGCGGGCGGCGTAGGTGATCTGCATGGTGGTGACGGAGTCGAGACAGTCGTTCATGGCGGCGACGTTGTCCTCCAGATCCATCGACGGGTCGAAATTCAGCATGGCAGTGATGCCCTGCGGAACGGTCTTGCTGGGGATGACAACGACCTGCTTATCAGACAGGGGAGCGGCCTGCTCGGCGGCCATGATAATGTTCTTGTTGTTGGGCAGGACGAACACGATCTCCGCCGGAGTGCGCTCGATGGCCTTGAGGATGTCGTCGGTGGAGGGGTTCATGGTCTGACCGCCCTCAACGACCTCGTCAACGCCGAGATCACGGAAAACGCCCGCGAGACCGGCGCCTGCGCAGACGGCAACGGAGCCGTACTGCTTGGTCGGAGCGGCGCTTCCTGCCTGCTCATGGCTGCTGGACTCCAGCTCCTGCTCGATGGCTTCGAGATCGTCGGTCGAGCGCGCGGTGCGGCCCGCCGCCAGATCGTCATGCTGCATACGCATGTTCTCGATCTTGGCAAGCTCAAGCGTGCCGTATTTCTGGGATTCGTTCAGCGCCTCCCAGGGAATGTTCGTATGGACATGGACCTTGAACGCCTCGTCGTCCTCGCCGATGACGAGGCTGTCGCCGATGGAATCGAGGTACAGGCGCAGCGGTTCGATGGAGACGTCAGGATTTTTGCGGACGATGTAAACGGTGTCGTATGCAAACGTGATGTCTTCGCTGTCGAAGCTGGTGAAGTCCGCCTGATCGTTTGTCTCGGGTGCGCCGTCATAGACAACGTCGTTGCCCTTGAGGACGGCAAGCATCCCCTCGAGGATCATGCAGAAGCCCATGCCGCCCGCGTCCACCACACCCGCCTTCTTGAGAACGGGGTTCTGGTTGACGGTGTTGTCGAGCGCGGCATGCGCCGTATCGATGCACTGGGAAAGGACGGACTCAATGCCGTCGTCCTCGCTTGCAAGGTCGCGTGCTGCGGCCGCCGTGAGGCGGGAGACGGTGAGAATGGTGCCCTCGGCGGGCTTCATGACCGCTTTATAGGCGGCCTCGACGCCTGCGGAAAGCGCGGCTGCAAAATCGCAGCCGTCGGCCTCGCTTTTGCCCTTCCAGGTCGAGGAGAAGCCGCGGAACAGCAGCGAGAGAATGACGCCGGAGTTGCCGCGCGCGCCGCGCAGCATGGCGGACGCCGCCATATCGGCGGCCTTTGTGAGCGTGGGCTCCGTGTTTTTTTGAAGATCAGCCGCGGCAGAGCCGAGCGTCATGCCCATGTTCGTGCCGGTGTCGCCGTCGGGGACGGGGAAAACGTTCAGCTCGTTGATTTTCTGTTTGTTGAGGTCGATCGACGCGGACGCGCTGATGACCATACGGCGGAACAATGCGCCGTCAATTTTCTGTATCAAGGGATACACCTCCGTGTACGCCGGGACGGCGCTGCTTTAAGTGGTAATCGAATCCACAAAGACATTGACGGCCCGAACCTCGGTGCCGGTGGACTTTGTCACAAAATATCGCACCTCACTGATGATCGAGTTGCCGATGGCGCAGATGTTCACGCCCTTATCAATGATGATGTGCAGATCAATGGAAATGGCATTGCCGTCGTGGAAGGTCACACGAACGCCCTTACCCATCGCCTCCTTGCGAAGCAGATGTACCAGTCCGTCCGTCATGGAACGGAATGCCATGCCCTTGACGCCGAAGCAGTTCGTCGCCGCATAGCCCGCGATGCTGGTATAAACGTCGCTGTCGACCGCGATGGTGCCCTTGTCCGTATTCAAACGAATCATTGGAGAACCCCCTTTCAGTTCGTAAAAACAGCCAGATTCGTAAATCAGCCTCTATTCTAACCGATTTGCGCGAAAAGTACAAGTGGAAAAATGGATTTTCGGCGGAAATCAGTGTAGGACTACAATACATATTGGACAATTGAAGAAAAAAGCTATGAGGAATATGGTCTCATGGGTTATCGTTAGGTTACCATACCAAACCAGCCCGAAGGGAGACCAGATTCCTCATGATATAAAGACACCGAGATTGATACAATTTTTTTCCTCAGCCGATTTTGCCGCTTGAGGGGTAAGTTGTGGAAGTCGGGGTGTCCCGGCTGTTTTTATCGGTAGAAATGTTTATACATCGTCGGTATAATAGACGGTGGGAAAACAGGAATTTGTACAGATCAGGAGTAATTTAATGGATGTAAAAGAGTACCTTCAGAATCCATGTGGAACACTTTCGATTCCATATTGGAAGGCCAAAACACTGGCCATTCCCGATTCAATGAGAATCATTCATTGTAGTAATTGGAATGGACAGTATGGCAATTTTCAAAGATTTTTCAGGATAAAGCATGATTTGAATGATCTGTCTCCGATAGATTATGATTACGACACCTTGTCGATTGATTCTCAGGCAACACAACTGTGTGAGATGATAAATGAGTCTTACAAGCATGAGAATATCGTCGTGAGTGAACAAGACATTCTGCAGTGGAAGCAGCACAAGACCTTCCGTGAAGAATTATGTGTATATATAAATGCCGACAATGGAAAAATGGCCGCTTCGGGGATAGCTGAGTTTGATGAGGTTTGTCGGGAGGGTATCATTGAATGGGTTCAGGTGCTTCCAGAGTACAGAGGCAGAAGCCTTGGGAAAAAGATTGTGGATGTATTACTCAATAGACTCAAAAGCATCGGAGCGAGTTTTGTAACGGTTTCAGGGAATCTCGACAACACGTCCAAACCGCTGGAACTGTATAGAAAGTGCGGATTCACAGGTGACGATATTTGGTATATATGTCAAGTATGAGAAACCTCAAGTTATCATTCCAGCATAGAGAGGTAACCACCATGAAGCAAATCACAAATAAGGAATTCGAAGAGTGGCAGAAATACAAAGCGGAGAAAGCAAAGGGCCACGTCCTGCTGCCGGATACCGTCCGGTTCATCTGCGAGGCCAACGGCTCTGGCGCAGAGTCCGGCTCCGGGGCACGCAGACTGTCAAAAAAACCTCGTAGAGTTTCGCCGTGCACGGCGATGCGCACCACGTGGTTCCCCCTCGCGGCATAGCCGCTTCGGCCTAC
>ERZ1027125.436-NODE-436-length-17804-cov-8.174770_pt1 | contig 17804 bp, 10 predicted proteins | sample MGYA00519249_ERZ1027125 | MGnify/ENA primary metagenome ERZ1027125 (study PRJEB26926, sample SAMN06164580) | human gut metagenome | biome: ENVO:00009003; feature: ENVO:2100002; material: ENVO:00002003 | host: Homo sapiens | place: USA | collected 2012 ... | reverse complement strand
TAGGCTCCGGTCTCGTGGGCTCGGAGATGTGTATAAGAGACAGGAGGAGACGGTGAAGCAAGCAGGGCTTTTGCCTGTTCATCGGTTAAATCGTGATATTCCATCGCCAGAACGATGTCCTCACGCATAACATATTCGTAGGCATGATTCAAGATTTCAGAGGGCGGCTGCGTAAGCAGCCACCCCTTGAATTTCTCCTGTTCGGCAAAGAGCTTTTCGTAAAGCGCAGTATTTAATTCCTGATTGTTCATCTGACAGTTTCCTCCTTATGCTTTTTGGTTGATTCTGTCCTGCCTGCTTTGTCGTAGGAATGGAGCTTTTGCAGGACAGAGGGTTTTGCGGATTTGGCAATCTCAGCTCTTAACGGAGTTTCTTCCGCCATCGCCTCAATCGGCGTCTTATCATCAATGTTCAGAGCGATATTGAGTTCCGCAAGCCTTGCGGATTTCACCCGCAGCTCGTCCTCCTGGGGGAACGGTTTACCCAGCTCTGTCTTTGCAGTCTCCATCTGCGAATACAAACTTTCTAACTTGCTTTGAACTGTCGCAAGACGGTCCGCCATACCGTTTAAGGCATTGTCAATTCTCGTCAAATTGCCACGAGGGTCTTTGCCCAGCGTTACACGATGGGTCATCTGTCCTTTCAGGGTCAAAACATAGTCCCGACCGAAATCCTCCAGCGTCAGCGACATTTGGAACCCACGATAGCTGCCGACCGGAATGGGGTCTAAACCCTTTACTTCCTTAAAAGCATCGACTAAAGCGGCGCCTGCGTTCTCCTTATCGGTCAGCACATCGCCACGAACGGTCATGCCGGCAAAGCCGTCCACCGGGTGCGGATTCTCGGCAAGCGTTTTCATATCCGCTTCAAATCCGGCAATAAAGCCTTTACTCTGTTCAATCTGTTCGGGGAAATACCGCAGGAGGTTATCTTCCAATCGGTACTGCTGACTTTGGTGGTTGGCTTTCATCAGCTTCAATCGAGCCACATCCACATCAAGGTCCATCTTCTCTTTGATCCGCTCATCGCCCGCACACAGAGCTTTGATTTCCGCATAACTGAGTGCGGTCTCGTCAATGTCATCACAGGCTCGGACAGGTGATTTGCTCGTCATAATCTGGCTGATGAACTTCTGTTTGTTTTCAAGGGTCTGCCAGAGATATGCGTCAAAAGTTGCCTCGGTAACATAGCGGTAAATATGAACTTCGGGATTCATGTTACCCTGCCGGATAATACGACCGCTGCGCTGTTCCAGATCTCCCGGTCTCCAGGGTGCGTCAAGGTCATGGAGAGCGATCAGCCTGTCCTGTACATTCATACCGGCTCCCATCTTAAAGGTGGAACCCATGAGCACACGGACTTGACCGGAGCGGACTTTACTGAACAGTTCCTTTTTGCGGGCTTCGGTGTTCGCTTCGTGGATGAAAGCGATCTGCTCTCTCGGAATCCCTCTTGCCACAAGTTTGTCCCGGATGTCATCATATACGGTAAATCCCGCTTCTTCGGGAGTATCGTCTTTCTCTGCCAGATGCTCCAATGCTCGGAGTTCCGGGCTGTCGAGGTTTGCTGCAGGAGCTTTGGCAACTTTCTTTGAAGCGGAACTTTTCGGTGTAGAAAGGTCGCAGAAAACGAGCTGAGTCAGTTTGTTTTCCTGTCCTTCCTCCCAAATGCGATGGATATTATCCACGCACATATTGACTTTGCTTGTCGGCTCATCAGGAAGATTGGGGTTGATAATTCGCTGGTCAAGACCAAGTTTACGTCCATCGGAGGTAATGCGGAGCATATTGTCCACGGATGGGTCAACCGTACCTGCATGGACAGCGGCGGCTCGTTCGGAAAGCTCCTGTACCATCGCCTGCTGGATTTCTGTCGGCTGTGCCACCTCGTTGTGATAGATCGGCGTTGGAGTCGGCAGATTAAGCTGGTCGGCGGTTTTAATATCCGCCGCTTCTTTGAACAGATTCATCAGTTCCGGCAAATTAAAGAATTTGGCAAATCTGGTTCTTGCCCGGTACCCTGTCCCTTCGGGAGCAAGTTCGATGGCTGTAGTGGTTTCCCCAAAGGTCGATGCCCAGCAATCGAAGTGAGCCAGTCCCTTATCCCGAATGGTATCATGCTGCAAATATCTCATCATCGTATACAACTCGGTCATGGAGTTTGAAACAGGTGTTCCGGTTGCGAATACAACGCCACGGCTGTCGGTTATCTCGTCGATATAGCGGCATTTTAACAGCATATCCGATGACTTCTGAGCATCGCTTGTAGAAAGTCCCGCCACATTCCGCATTTTTGTGTAGAGGAACAGGTTTTTAAAACTGTGCGCCTCGTCCACATAGAGGCGGTCAACGCCAAGCTGCTCAAAGGTAATCACATCGTCTTTGCGGGTGCTGTCCTGCAATTTTTTGAGCCGGGTTTCCAATCCCTTTTTGGTTCTCTCCAAAGACTTGATGGTAAAGCGTTCCGCACGGCTTGCTTTCAGTTCCTCAAGACCTTCTTCGATTTCCATGATCTGCTCCTGCAAAAGCCGCTCCTGCCGTTCCTGCGATACGGGGATTCGTTCAAACTGGCTGTGCCCGATGATAATGGCGTCGTAGTCGCCGGTTGCAATCCTGCCGCAGAACTTTTTTCGATTTCTCGGTTCAAAGTCCTTTTTGGTTGCAGCGAGGATATTGGCGGACGGATACAGACGGAGAAATTCACTTGCCCATTGTTCGGTCAAATGGTTCGGGACAACAAAAAGCGGCTTCTGGCATAAACCAAGCCGCTTACTCTCCATCGCCGCTGCTACCATCTCGAAAGTCTTACCCGCACCCACTTCGTGTGCAAGCAGCGTATTGCCGCCGTAGAGGATATGGGCGACCGCATTGAGCTGATGCTCACGGAGCGTGATTTCGGGATTCATACCGCTGAATACGATATGGGAGCCGTCATACTCACGGGGACGATTGGAGTTGAACAGCTCGTTGTACTTCGTCACAAGCTCCTGCCGCCTGTCGGGGTCTTTCCAAATCCAATCATGAAACGCATCTTTGATTGCCTGCTGTTTCTGCTGGGCGAGGGTCGTTTCTTTGGAATTGAGCACACGCCGTTCCTTTCCGTCGGGGTCTGTAACGGTGTCATAGATCCGCACATCCCGCAGATTCAGCGTATCCTCCAAAATCTTGTAGGCGTTGGCTCTGTCCGTCCCGTAGGTCATATAGGCGTTTACATCGCTGTAGGACGGCTGGGATTTGCCGGTGATGTTCCATTCCGCAGAGAACGGCGAATAGTTGACTTCAATACTTCGCCGCAGATAATACGGCGGCTCAAAGGTCTCTACCATAAACTGCTGAATATAGGATTTATCAATCCAGGTTGCTCCCAGACGAACCTCAATTTCCGAAGCATCCAGGTCTTTCGGCTGTGCTGATTTCAGAGCCGCCACATTGTCTGCAATCTCGCTGCGGTGCTCCGCACCTTCCGGCAGCATATCCAGAGCTTTTTGATAGTAAGCGAGCTTTTCACGGACATTCCCGGACAGAAAATCATCGGCGGTTCTCCAAGTATAGGAGCCGTCCGGCTTTCGGTTAAAATCCATATAGATCACGCCACGCAGATCGCTCGCCAGTTCTTCCTCGGTCTTGCCGGTAAGCTGAGACATATATGCCATATCAACCATTGCTTTTTCTGCAATAGAGACTGCCAATGCTTCCGAAGCGGTATCGACCGATGTGACAACTTCGCTGGGCTTAATGGTACGCTTGGTAAACATATCCGCCTTGCGTTTCAGATTGTTGTCCTCATCGAGAACTTCCAGCGAGCAGAGCAGATAATAGGAGCTATCGTCCGCAAAAGCAAGAGCATTGCCACGGCTGTTGATGAGACCGTGCTTTGCGGTAAAATTATCGTAGAGTTCATTTAATTCTCTTTGTGTCTGCCGGATAACCTCGTCCGGGGTATATCCGTCCATCTGCTGACCAATGAGTTTCTGCACACAATCACGGAGTTCCACCATGCCCTTGACACGCTCCATTGCCGCAGCGTTCAAATCGGGCTTTACCATGCGGCTGTTTTCTCTGTAGTAGACATTGCCGTCTACCACGGTGTAACTGTAATTTTTGACATTTGGGTCAGCGGGGATAGAGGTGTCGATTGCTTCCCCCGCACCGAGTTCGGGCAGCTCTGCCTCCGTATAAGTGCCACGGATATATTTCACAGCATCGTGAAGCTGATCGGCAAGTTCCAGTCCCTCAATGGGTTCAACCGTAAAGTCCTGCTTGCCGTATTGGGTGCTTTCAGAAGTCTGCCGTCCGAGTATCATTTCGGGATGGTCGATGAAATAACTGTTGATGGCAAAACCGTCATCGTTCTTTCCAAGGTGTATCCAATCGGGTTCAATCTCAATAGGACGATCCCGCTTCTGCAGGAAGATAATATCGGACACAACTTCCGTGCCTGCATTTGCCTTGAAAGCGTTGTTCGGCAGGCGGATCGCTCCAAGCAGTTCCGCTCTCTGAGCGATATATTTTCGGACTTCGGGAGATTGCTTGTCCATCGTGTACCGGCTCGTTACGAAAGCGACCACACCGCCCGGTCGAACCTGATCGAGAGCCTTGGCGAAAAAATAATCATGGATAGAGAAACCGAGTTTGTTATATGCCCGGTCATTTACCTGATATTGACCGAACGGCACATTGCCGATAGCCAGATCGTAGAAATCCCGCCTGTCGGTAGTCTCAAATCCTGCTACGGTAATATCTGCTTTGGGATAAAGCTGCTTTGCGATTCGCCCTGTGATGCTGTCCAGCTCCACGCCGTAGAGCCTGCTGTTCTGCATAGATTCGGGAAGCAATCCAAAAAAGTTGCCCACGCCCATTGACGGCTCCAGAATATTGCCCGTCTCAAAACCCATGCTGCAGACAGCTTCATAGATAGCCTTAATTACAGTTGGGCTTGTATAGTGGGCATTCAGCGTAGAACTTCTTGCGGCGGCGTATTCTTCGGGAGAAAGTGCTGTGTACAGCTCCGCAAATTCACTTTTCCAGTTGTCTTTTGTTTCATCAAAGGCGTCCGCCAGCCCGCCCCAGCCCACATACCTGGAGAGAATAACCTGTTCTTCGGGTGTTGCCTGTCTGCCGTCAAACTCCAATTCTTTCAGAAGGTTGATGGCGTCCATATTCATACGGAACTTTGCTTTTGCACCACCTTCACCCAGATGGTCATCGGTGATGCGGAAATTGTGAAGTTCGGGCTTCGGTATCGGCGGCTCTGGGGTTTTGATGGTTCGGATTTCCACATCGAACGGAAGATTGTTTTCTTCCGCAGAGTAAAACGCTGCGGTTTCTGACTCCAACTGAGGCTCGGCAGGCGGTTCCGCTGTACGCTGTGCTTCGCTGATCTCCATGAGCCCACGCATAAACGCAATGGATTCGCTTCTGAAAATCGGGAACCCTGCTGCGTTCTGGAATGTAACATCCTGCAAGCTCACCTTGCCAAAATCGAGATTTACGCTGTCCACAACAAATCTGCGTCCGTCAATCTCAAAGGTGGATTCATGGGGGATCAGATACTCATTTGCGAAAGCCTCATCAGCTTCCCGAATAGCGGCCTGCTCACGGCTGATCCGATCCACATCTCCCATTACCTGCTGAATGAACGGGTCTGCATCCAGCTTTTCGGAGTCAACGACTTCGCCGTTTACGATGCCATGCTGGGCAAGGGTTTCACGAATGGCAATCGGGTCAATATCGTCCAGACGGTCATATTCTGCCTGGGTGTAAAATCTGTCCTCCTTGATGAGCTGTGCGATACGCCTCTGTACCTTTGCCCAGGACATTTCATAATCAATGTCCGTTCCGGTAACGGTGATATGCAGAGGTTTCGATACCTCAGTACCGTATTCTCCGGCGAGCCACGCCGCCGTGTCCCGTTCACGGGCATGGTCTGCCATATAACGGACAACTGCCTGCTTACTTTCAATACTGCCGTTCCAGCTTTGGAGAGCTTCATCAATCTCTGCCTGTGTGATTTCACGGGAGATAAGCGGTGTTTCAACTGCTGCGGTTGAGGTGCCTTTTGGAGTTTCTGTAACGCTTACAGGTTCGTTTTCGACCTCCGGGGATAATTCCCTGTCTGCTCCTAAAACGCCCAGAGAATAGGTCGTATGCTCGTTTATAATGCTGTTATGACGGGCAACCGTAACGCCGCGGGTCTGGCGGATTTTCTCAACAGACTGCTCCAGAATGTGAGAGGGAATCCCGCACATTTCCACCCGTCCCGCACCGGACACGGCTCTTGTAGTAAGATTTAAGCCAAGCAGCTCCGATGCGGTTCTGGCATCCACGCCGTACATTTCAAAGAAATCTCCGACCTGGAACAGCACCACATCATTGGGATGGTCATGTTTGATGTCGTTATAGGCGTCCATGTGTTTGCGGAACTGCCACTCACGGGTCTGCATTTCCTCATATCTGGCTTTTTCTTCGGGAGTAAAATATCTGCCGTTCCGAATGATGTTTTCAAAGCGGGAGAGCACCTTGTTCCAGTTCAGCTCTACATCAGTACAGCCGGGCTTCTGCAAACGGATACCCTTGCCGCTGCTGTCAATCCAGCCCTGTCCCGATACAGCATGAGAACGACCGCTTGTGCCGTACTCATTCTTTAGAAATTCCGTTTTTTCTTTGGCATTGTGAGCGCCTGTGAGATAGCTGTAGATGCGACCCCTGCCGCCCTCAACATTACTGCCACGATTCAGCGTGGCGTCGATCTCATCATCGGTAATAAACATTCCCACCGTGGGAACCTCCGGCATATCGGAAGTATACTCACGCCTCAGCAGGTCAAGGTCTTTCAGCCTGTTCCAGATCTCGTGCGTCTTGTGAAAGTGAAAACGCATGACGTCCCGATTTTCCTTATATGCTTCAAGAAAAACGGTATACTCTGCGGCAAGGCGTTCCCGAAACGTAGGGTCTTTCAAATCCTCCGCCAGACGAGCCGTACTATCGGGGAAATTGTTATTGCGATAGTCAGCCAGGGCAGAGAGGATGTTTTGTTCCTTTGCCGCATCGCTCAAATCCCCACGAAGATACCAGAGCATTTGGGAGAGCTTCATTCGCTCGTGTCCCTCGGCTTCCGCAAGCTCCACATTAGAGGCATATCTGCCGTCCTGCATGAGCTGACCAATACGCTCAGCGGCATCCTCCCAGGAAATTATCTGTGCTGTTTTTGTATATCTTGCGGAACGACCTTTTGCAAGATGAATCCCGTCCTCTCCATACCAAACGGAGAACTCGCCACCCTCTGACTTGATACCGGCTCCGCCGTGATATTCCTGTTTGAGCAGCTCTGCGATTTCTTCTGTGGACTTCTGCTTCTGGAAGGCAGCGGCAACCGTCATTCTTGTATCCTCGGTGTTGCTTGCCAGACGGAGCACATCGTCAATGTCATTTTGGGCAAAAGAAAAAGCGAAGGGTGTAGGTTTTACACTCTCCGCTTCGTCTATGACAGCGATCTGCTCCTGTTCTGTTGGGAACAGCCCAACATCAAAGAGGGTGAGCTGTCCGCTTATGCGTGAATCAGTTCTGCGAGAATTACTTCCTCGGCTTGGTTTTTGAGGTTGTTCATAAGCCCTGTCCACTTCATCGGATCGCTGGCTTTCAGGTTCTCCGTCACGCCGTTCTGCTTCATCAGCTCCGGCATCATCAGTTCCAGCCTCCGGTTCGCTGCCTCGTCGATCTCCCTCAGATGCGGATACAGGCTCTCTGACAGGATCATGCTGTTCCACAGCACCGGCCTGTGCTCCTGCAGGTACTTTTTCCTCATCCGACCGTACTTGCCCAAGGGCTTCGTTTCGGTCTCGGAGAGCGTCAGATTGGGAATCAGATAATCCCCGTTCTGCGTATAATTCAGATTGTTCTCCATCATTCTGCGTCCTTTCCGCCTGTCTTTGCAGGCTTGCTTCTCGCTCGTAGTTTTTTACGGTGATTGCGATTTGCCTTAAAATCTGCTCGCTGCTGTTGGAAACAGCCGAGCCGAGAACGGCAATCGTATCACGGGTGTTAAAATCGAATACGCTTAAAAAATCCTCATGCTCAAAGTAGTCGCCGGGATTGAGACCGCAGCGGGACATGAGCGTGTAGGTGGTGCTGACCGCAGCGGCGTTTCGGAACGCCATCTCTACGTTGTAATCATCATACTCCTCAAGGAAAGAATCTTCAAGGATGCCGAGGATGTCCCGCCTGTTGTCGTTCCAGTATTCGGTTACGAGCTTCCCGGCAATCTGTTCCAGTTGATCGGCAAGACCTTTTTCACCGGATACGCCGAAACGGTTCTCCAGAGACGCCGTAACAGCGTCCTGATGTTCGTCCCGATATTCCCAAAGGTTCAGACGGCGGGAATTTGCCCTGGTGCCTGTATCCGAAACATCAAACACATATTTGAGTTTCGGATTATCGCCGCTGGTATCAATCAAGGCGATGCCCTTGGTGCCACGGCGGACATAACGCCCCATCTGCTTGTTCCAGAGGTCATAGTCGGCACAGGCTGTTGCGTTTGGCTTTTGAGCGAAAATCATAAGCTGCTCATGGAACGGATATTTGTAGAGCCGCCCCATCGTTTCGAGGAACGCCGTCCATTCTCCGAAGCTGCCCGTAACCTGCTTGGCGGTTTGGTCTGCCATTTGCTCATACATTTGCAGTTTGCTTGGCATGAATTGTCTGCCCTCCTTTATTCCATAAAATTAGAGCACCCGAAAATCGGGTGCCCTGCACATAACACTTTGTTATTCTGTTCAAAAATAGATTTCATCATCGTCTGCGTCATCTTCAAAGTATTGAAGCAGATCCAGCGCCAGCTCATTGACACGGATTGGGATGTCAAACCCTTTCATCTGCTGTTCTTCACCATTTGAGTAACTGATTGAGACTGACCATGAGGGTTGTTCTGTATCATCGGCATTTTCGTTCTCGGCAAAATCGCTCCCGCCCTCATCGTCATCATCAAAGGAGTCAAAATCAGATTGAGAAAAATCTTCTTCCCAGCAAAAAACCTCGTACTCGCTGACGATCCGGTTCAGCAGTTTTTTCATTTCCTTCTCCGGCAGTTCCACCGTATCGGTGGTTTCAGCCTGGATACAGGAAATTTGCCGTGATTTGCGGTCAAGCGTAAATGTGATTTGTGCGTCAAAGGGATCTCCATATTCATCCCATAATTCATCCTGAATATGGAATGTCATTTCTTTGATATGGAGCTGCTTTTTGCGTTCGTTTCTCTCAGCATAAGGGAAGTACTCTGCATAAACTGCTTTGGCGGTCTCTGCAATTTCATGGCAGTCATTCTTTTGCAGCCCCTTGAGCCACGCTTTCTGCTCCGCAGATAACCGGTACGGGAGGTTCATCAGCCGTGTCAAAGTCATTTCTTTGGAACGCTCTGCAGGGGACAGCGCCGCACATTTCTTGCAGATATGTGCGCTGTGACCCTTCCCGGAAAAACTCTCATTGGATCGATACGTTCCGCAGACTTTGCAATAATGACCCTGCTTCTTTGCCATTTGTCAGAATCACCGCCTTTCTTCCATTTTTGTGTTTACGCCGTTCCTTAGATGAGATTGCTGGGGATAAAGCAGTTATCTGCATCGATCGGAATTGGCTCCTCGCACATACAGATGATACCGCCGTTGCCACGGTTCAAGGACGCCTTATCAATCACGCTGTATTTCTTAACTTCACGGCGGTCGGGTGCGGCGCTCTTTTTAATCTCCAATGGATGAATGACATTGTTTTCCTCCACAAAGACATCAATCTCTTTTGCGTTGGAATCCCGAAAATACGTGATATTCACCTTGGATTTTGCGTAGGCGTAATTCTTTACAAGCTCCATCACAACATAGTTCTCGTAGTAATGGCCGCTTGCAGCACCATTCCGCAGCGTATCTGGCGTCAGCCACATGGAAAGATACGCACACAGCCCGGTATCGCAGAAATACAGTTTCGGGGTCTTACTGAGCCGTTTTAGCTCATTGTTGGAATACGGTGCGAGCAGATAAATGATATGAAGTCCTACCAGCACTTTCAGCCATTCCTTCGCCGTGCTCGGCGCAATATCAGCGGATTCTGCCAGCGTTGCGTAATTGACCTGTTCCGACACAAGGGAAGCACAGCCAACAAGGAATTTACGGAAACGCACCGTATCCGTAATTCCTCCTGCCTCAGCTACATCCCGCATCAGGTAAGTGTCGATGTAGGAATTGAAATACTCCTGACGAAGTTCATCGTCCACACCCTGTACCTGCGGCATACCGCCCTGCCAAATGTGGTTGAATACTTGAATCACATCGTTTTTGGGAAGTCTACGCTGTCTTGCCTGTAAAGTGGCAAGGGAGAAATCCAAATCGGTATCAAATACCATTCCTGCTTTTTCTCTCGCAGACAGGCTGTATAGTTCCAGTATTCCAATTCTTCCGGCAAGGGTTTCACGTACTCGCTCCATCATTTTGTACTGCTGGGAGCCTGTCAGCCAAATAAGACCTTTCTCGTCGCTTTCATCGCAAATCACCTTGATCTGCTCAAAAAGCTCAGGGGCTTTCTGCACCTCGTCAATGAGGATCGGCGGCTTATAAGTCTGGAAGAACAGCACCGGGTCGCTTTGCGCCAGCTCCCGTGCCATTGCATTGTCCATCGTGACATAGGTTCTGCCACTGTCTGCTAAATGCTTCAGCATGGTCGTTTTTCCGACCTGTCTTGCGCCAGTCACAAGGATAACTTTGAAAAAATCATTGAGCTTCAGAAATTTTCGTTCCAGCTCTCTTGTAATATATGCCATAACGCACCTCCATTTTGTGACATTTTATGATAATCTGCGGTCAATCATATTTTATCATAATATGCCCGTATGGTCAAGAGATGATACCTGTTATGGGTTTTAACTTTTTGTAAATACTGAAAAAGTTCTGCTCCGACATCTTACTCGTCAAAATCAGGATACAGTTCCAGCTTCGCATAGTCCTCGTCGGACATGGCAGAGAGCTTATTCAGCGTGGAGTCAGTCAGCTCACGAAGATCGGTTTCATCCATGCTCAGCTCTTTCCGCATTTCAGATAAGGCGTTTATCAGCCCTGTCCGGTTTCCGGTATCATAGATACACATGAGATTCATTTCGTCGTTCGTAAAATTCATCACAAATCCCTTTCCGCACTTCTGTGCTGCGTCGCTGATTTTCTGTCCTCCTCCTGGTACTTACGGAGCTTGGCAAGGACAGAGGGCTTCTTTGTTTTGACTTCTTCCTTTTTAGGTGCTGGCTTTACCGACTCTTTGGGACCGTTGTTGATAACACCATCAATCATGCCATAATCATCTTCCAACTGCATTTCTGCATTTTTCAGATGATTGTCGGTATTACGGAAGTTTGTCAGTTCCCGATAGCCAACGCTGTCAACATAGTGATAGGATACCACACCCACCTGTTTGAGTGCCACGATGTCACTGATAGAGAGGCTGTGTCCCGTGAAGTCCTGCGGATGCTCAACATTGAAAATACGGTACAAATTCTCCAGCTTTTCAATCTGGCTTCCTTCTTTGGATAAAGTTCCGGTATAAACCAGCTCATAGTTTTCATACTGCGGCTCAATACCTTTCTTCTGCAGCCATTCGGAGTTCATAAACCGTAAATCCGCAGTCGCATCATCACGTTTCAACTGATAGATGGCATAGGTATCGCCGGCACTTTCGTGAAACGCCTGTTCACGCTTCTTACGAACCATTTCCATATCCATCGGCGGGATTTGATTTTTGATAGCGTCCCAATCTTCACGGGTAATGCCAAAACAGCCGGAGAACAGTACAATATCCTCGGCTTCAAACGCCATCGCCTCGGTGTTGCCGTCATAGAGCATATAGATAGGGACATCTCGCTCGAACAGTTCCAAGGCTCTCTCTTTGGACAGAGGAAGCATATCCGAATCCGTATAGCCGTAGGCGTTCATGGCTTCAATGGACATAGATGGATCGGGCATATCCCCATTGCCGGAAGCCTGTACAGGTGGAACTTCTTCCACAGGCAGCTCAATGACAGGTTCGGAACTCCCTTCAACAGAGACTTGATTTGTTTTCCGTGCCTGCCACTCCGAATTTGCAAGATCGTTAGCCTGTTCCTCTGTCATACCTTGTTCCATGAAATAATCCACCATTTCAAGGATATTCATTTCTTCGAGATTTTTTTCTTCTTCGGGAGCGGCAATCATTTCCGTTTCACGCTCTTTCATAATCTCCGCATAGTGCCGGTCTATATCGGAAATCAGCTCGGAGGAAGTCTTATTGATGGTTTCAAGGCTTGCCCGAAGTTCCGGCAGTTCTTTATCCTTTGACCACGCAGCGATATATCCGAAGCTGTTTTCGCCTGTTGCAATACCGTAATACGCACAGACGGCAAAGGAAATGCTTTCCGCCTCAACTTCCTCCGTATGACGGTCTTTTCGCTGTTCATTCAGGAAACGATAGGCGGAAATCTCACCACCGACAAAATTCAGTCCCTCATCCTCGGTCAGCATGAGCCGCCCGTCCTCCGGCAGTTCCAGGGGCTTTGCGGTAATCAGAGAACCGGCATGATTGACTGCGACACGGTTTTCGACTGTCACAGGCACACCTGGGTCATCATCAGAACCTCGCAGATCATAACAGTACATTCCTTCTGGAACATCCGCAGAAGTTACACGCCCGTTAGAAAACAGGGCGGGCACATCAAAAATTTCAACCTCCTGATATTTCGGAGCATCTTTCGGTTCCTCCATTTTCTTCGTGTTGTGGAGCTTGGAATGGGCAATCTCGTGAACCACAGCGGATACAGTCTGCACTTCGCTCATTCCCTCACGAATGGAGATTTTCTGGTTGTCCAAGGAGAAAAAGCCGTCCGAGCCATCACGGATCGGGATGATTTCAATGGGAACAGGAGCAGAACGCCGCAGGGCTTCCAGAAAAACCTCATAATTCTGCACATTGCCCGACAGGTCGGAGGCGAGCTGCGGCAGCGGTTTTCCTTCTGTCTGCGACACATCAAAGACGGTTACAGGCTTATACATGGGAATTTTGATTTCCTTTTCCTCAATGATAACCTTGCCGTCTGCATCAAGCATGGGTAGATTTGTGTCCGGGTCTCGTTTCTCCTGTTCGATTTTCTTTTTGAATGGTGTAGGAGCGATAATCTTGATTCCTTTTTCGCCCTTCATCACATTGCGTTCAAACTGATCTCTCCACTTGTTGAAGCCGGCGACTAAAGTGGCGTTTGGCTTCTGCATATAGATAAGCATTTGATTGTTTACACTGTATTTATGAAAACGGCTCATCGTGCGGAGATACTCAGCGTACTTGTCCGACTGAAAGAGGTCTTGAATCCCTCGTTCTATGCTGTCGGTAATGTCTTTCAGCCGTTCTTTGTTGGTCTGTTTTTCAGCCATAGATTGCTCCCTTCATCGTTGATAAATTAGATTGCCTCCGCATAGGAGAAAGGTTTGCCGACCCATGAGTTACGATAAACTCACCGGCCGGCACCTGTATTATTCCTTACCGAAGTCCAAGCTGTAAACGCTCTTAGTCCCGTCATCGGACAGAACCAGGGCAGCGTCATAGGACTTGCCGGTTTTCTCAGAGAAAATACCCTTAACTGGGAATTTGCCGTTTTTCAGCAAAGCCGCCGCCATCTTCCTTGTCAGCGTGATTTTCTTGCCGGTGAGGAACTTGTTGTCACGCCACAATCCGAAGCGGCAGCTATTGCTCTCGCAGAAGAATCCTTTTTTACTCTCGGTAACATCGCTGCCACAGCGGGGACATTTGCCAACCACATCCCGACCAGACGGGAACAGCACCTCCGCACCCTTGATAACCGAGTAGGTTTTCACAAGCTCACTTACCATCAGGCTGATTTCAGCCATAAACACATCTGCGTCCAGTTCGCCGTGTTCCACCAGTTTCAGCTTGTGCTCCCATTCGGCGGTGAGCAGAGGGGACTGGAGCTGTTCGGGCAGGACGGTAATGAGGGAAACACCGGTATTCGCAGGAACGAGAACAACCGATTTTCTGGATTTCTTACGCTCTACAAAACCCGTGGCAATCAGTTTTTCAATGATACCTGCACGGGTCGCAGGCGTTCCCAGACCTTTGCGCTCAGCATCCTCCGGCATCTCCTTTGCTCCGGCTGTCTCCATAGCAGAGAGCAGGGAGCCTTCGGTAAAGTGGGCGGGCGGTTTTGTCGTTCCTTCCTTGATTTCAAAACCTGCGGCTTTCAGCTCATCACCCTCACTCAGTTCGGGAAGCACCTTATCCGCCTGTTCCTTTGCGGAATAGAGTTTCCATCCGGGATTTTCCACGACTTTTCCCTTAGCAGTAAAAATGTGGTCTCCACAGGAAATGACGGCAACCGTCTCACGAAAAGCAAAGCTATCGCAAACGGCACGAAGCACCTGCTTTGCAATCAATCGGAGGATTTCACGCTCGCCTACGGGCAGAGCATGAATATCCGTCTCCCCGGCAGCCAATGTGGGAATGATTGCATGGTGGTCGGATACCTTTTTGCTGTCGCAGATCTGTCGGGAAAGAACCGCAGGCGGATAGGGTTCCTCGCAAATACCGACCGAACAGGCAACCATCGCTTTTACGCTGTCAGCCATATCATCGGTAAGGTATCGGCTGTCGGTACGGGGATAGGTGCAGAACTTCTTTTCATAGAGGCTTTGCACATAGTCCAGCGTCTGCTGCGCCGTATAGCCAAGCAGCCGGTTTGCATCTCTCTGGAGGGTGGTCAAGTCATAAAGTGCGGGAGCCTTTTCGGTTTTCTCCCTGCTGGTAACGGATTTTACCACAATAGACTCGCCGTTCTGTGGGATGATCGCCTCCGCTTCAGACTTCTGTTTGAACTTCTCGCTGACTGCGGTAGAGGAACCGAAATCCAGTTCCGCCGTATAAAAGGGTTCGGGCTTGAACGCTCCGATCTCCGCTTCTCTCTGGACAAGCATAGCCAGAGTCGGAGAGACCACACGCCCGACATTGAGCGTGCGGTGGTACAGGACGGAAAACAGGCGGGTGGCGTTGATCCCAACGAGCCAGTCCGCCCACTCACGGCACCGGGCGGCGGCAAAGAGATTGTCATACTCCTTACCGTCTCTCAGCTCACGGAATCCCTGCTCAATGGCGCTGTCCTCCATAGAGGAAATCCAGAGGCGGCAGATGGGCTTTTTACATCCTGCCATCTGATAGATGTTGCGGAAGATAAGCTCGCCCTCACGCCCTGCGTCGCAGGCGTTGATCACATCGGACACATCTTCACGGTTCATCAGCTTTTTCAGCGTTTCAAACTGGCTGTACTTGTCTCTGGGAATTTTGTACTTCCAGTTTGCAGGAACGATAGGAAGGTCGTCATACCGCCATTTGGCATACTTTTCATCATAGGTGTCGGCATTGGCGAGTTCCGCCAGATGACCGAATCCCCAGGACACGATATAATCCAGACCTTCGATGTAGCCGTCCTTACGGTCTCGTACACCGAGGACAGAGGCAATCGACATTCCCACAGAGGGCTTTTCAGCAATTACAAGTCTTTTCATAGTCATTTTTCTCCTTGTCTTTCTGGTCGGCGTATGCTTTCGCCCGTTCACGCTCCTCGTGGAGCTTTTTCAGATACTTCTCGAAAATAAGATCGCTGGCGATGTCCTCAGAGACATCTGCCAGCGTAACACGCTCGGTGCAGCTATCAAAAATCCTCATTATGCTTTCTCATCCTCGCTTTCCGCCTCCGCCATGACATCGGCATCGTCAAGCTCCGTTTCTTCCTCGTAATCCTCATCGTCCTCTCCGAAATCATAATCATCAAGATTGCTGTCGCCGGAAGTCTTGGTCTTAGGCTTTCTGAACTTGAACCAGTACACAGCGCCGCCGGCTGCACCCGCAATCAGAAGGATGATAACGGGCAGGAAGTTATTCGGCTTCTTTTCCTCGGCGGGTTCCTCCGTCGGCTCGGTCGGTTCGGGTTCCGGCGCTGCTTCCTTGCCGGTACACTCGCTCATATTGGAACGGCAGATTTCACAGTTCGTATTGACTGCGCCGACAACGCATTTGTCGCTGCAGGAGCAGGTCGGCTCTGCTTTTCCGTTTTCTCCCTCCATAAGCGCCATCAGGTCGGCTTCGTCCACAAGATTCATAAAGTACACATTTTCCGTCTCGCCGTTGCGGTCAATGACAAGATAAAAGGTGTTGCCGCTCTTGGACTGAACCGTGATAAACTGTTTTTCTATCTGTTCAGAGTCCTCCGTTGCAGGCGCTTCGATCTGCAGGAAATCGTCAATCAGCGTCAGATTGCCGTCTGGAGTAAGGGCAAGGGGAGATTTCCCATCTTCGCCATCCTCGCCTCCGGTACTCCCCGAACCCAGCAGCTCCATGAACTGTTTCAGCATATCAGCATCAATTTCGATGTTCTGTCCGTTGTTCTCGGCAATTTTCAGATAATCGCTGTGAACATAGCCTTTCTTTTCTGGCACGATCACCTCATACCATTCGCCCTCGGAACCAATGACCGTTACTTCCTCGCCGGGACGGAGCTGGTCGATAATCTCATAATCCAAGCCTGCGCCGGTACGCACATTCAGACAACTGCCGCCGGTTACGACTGTTCCGGTAGCCGTGATTTTTACTGTCTCACTTACACCGTCGATGGTGATAACAAGATTTCCGTCCCCGTCAATGGTATAGCTGAACGGGATTTCCACACTCTCTCCGGGTTCATCCGAAACAGGATTCTCAGTCTCCACAACGGTTTCATCGCTGGGCGGAGCAACTGCTTCATCGCCGCCCGAAGCGTAAGCTGTAACAGAAATGCCCGCCATGCAGAGCACAGCGAGCATCAGACAGGTTGCTTTTCTCATTTTATTTCTCATGGTTTCCCTCCGTTTCTTTAGTTGCAGGGATAGACGCAGATACAGGGTTCTTCCTGCTTGCCTTAATAAGCTCAAACAGCATATCCGGCGTCAAACCGACCTCACGGACCATGCCGATGATGTCCGTGTTCTCGATAGAGATAATATCTGCGTCAATCTTCTTGTTTCTTGCCTGCAGCGAAGCAATCTTCGCCACATTTTTCTCACGCTCCTCACGGAGCTTCACTACTTTCGGGTTCATAAGTCCTCCTTTATGGCTGTGGTAAACGACCAAATGATAGGAAATGCTGCTGCCAGTAATTCGATGTGATGTCGGCATACTGGATGGGATCTCCGCAATGAATCATCATGTTGTCGCCCAGATAGATGCCGACATGGGAAGCTCCCGTGGTATCGTAAGTGCCCTCAAAGAAAATGAGGTCGCCGGGTCTGGCACTTGACGGCGATACATAGGAACAGGTATGACGGAGACCGTCAGCGCCGAGTCTGCCGATATTCCAGCCGACACCGCAATGGTTCACGACCCACGAAACGAAGCCGGAGCAGTCAAAAGAGGTGCTGGGACTGGAACCGCCCCAGACATAAGGGTATCCGAGATACTTTTCGGCTTCCTCCATCATGGCGGCAAACTGCGGGTCGGAAAGGGCTTCCGCAGGGATTTCATACTTTTCGTATTCGGTGTTGATATAGGAGTCTACATAGGACGAATCGGGGAACAGGTCCGGGCGGTTGCCCAGCGTACTCATATAGGTTGCATACATTGAAAGCTGTTCTTCGCTCATAATGTACACCGGCACATGAGAAAGGTTGAAGTTTTCCAGTTTCACCGTGCAGATATAGTAGTCATAGGGCACTTCATAAGCTGTCTCTTATACACATCTGACGCTGCCGACGATCTTACGCGTGTAGA
>ERZ1027125.429-NODE-429-length-18023-cov-9.956311_pt1 | contig 18023 bp, 17 predicted proteins | sample MGYA00519249_ERZ1027125 | MGnify/ENA primary metagenome ERZ1027125 (study PRJEB26926, sample SAMN06164580) | human gut metagenome | biome: ENVO:00009003; feature: ENVO:2100002; material: ENVO:00002003 | host: Homo sapiens | place: USA | collected 2012 ... | reverse complement strand
AGCGTCAGATGTGTATAAGAGACAGCTCCAGATCGGTGGAGCGGGCGCCGCTGCGCTTCACCATCTCCGGCAGGAGATCGGGATTTTCCAGCATGGGGCAGGGCCGCAGGTGGTTGCCATTGAAGGGCTGGCCCTTGCGGTATTCCAGGAATAGCGGCTGCTGCAGGCACTCCAGAAAGCTCTTTTCCCGGATATTGGCGCCAGAATAATGGATAAAGACGCAGGGCTCCACATCACCGGCCGCATTGATGTGGCAGTAAATGCGCCCGCCGGCCACACAGCCGCCGGCAAATTCACCGTCATTCTGGAAATCGATGCAGTAGAGCTCCTTGCCGCCGGTCACGCCGCGGATCTCCCGCACACGGTTTTTCATGTAGGTGCGCTGCTCGGGGGTCAGCAGCAGATCGGTGGAGGCGCCCATGCCGACCGGCATGTAGTGGAAGTACCAGGCGAAGATGCAGCCCTTACTGATGAGCAGATCGAGGAATTCATCGCTGGTGACGGTCTTATAATTCTTGGCAGTGTAGCAAATGGAAACGCCGAAGGGGATCTTGTAGCGGTGCATCAGCTCCATGGCGGCCAGCGCCTTCTGGAAGTGGCCCTCGCCGCGGCGGCCGTCATTGGCTTCCTCAAAGCCCTCGATGGAGACGGACACAAAGAAATTGCCGACCCGCAGCAGCTCCCTGCAGAAATCATCATCGATGAGGGTGCCGTTGGTAAAGGCGTGGAATGCCATATCCCGGTGCTTTTCGCACAGGCGAATGATATCCTTTTTGCGGATGAGCGGCTCGCCGCCGGTAAAGAGGCAGGCATGGGTGCCCAGTTCCTTGGCCTCGGTCAGGACTCTGTCCATCTCCTCGAAGCTGAGGCTCTGCTTGTGGCCGTATTCCGCCGCCCAGCAGCCGGTGCAGTGCATGTTGCAGGCGGAGGTCGGGTCCATCAGAATGAGCCACGGCACGTTGATGCCGTATTTTCCTGCGTTTTCCTGCGCCGTCTGGTAGCCGCGGAAGCCGCCCTCATAGGCCACGTTCGTCAGGAAGGTCTTGAGGATGTAGGGGTCGTTTTCGCGGATGATGCGCTGGGTATAGCGCGCCCATTTTCCGTCGGGGTTTTCCGCGACCATGCGCAGCGTCTCATAGGACTTGTCGCTCCACGTGCCCTTGTGGATCTTCTGGATCATGTCGATGAGCTGCTCGGCAAGGTCGCCCACGTCCTGCGTCTGACCCTTTTTCAGCATCGACTCGAGAATCGTTTCAAATGCCTTGCGCTCGGCTGCATGGGAGATTTTTTCGGTAATACTCATGGTTCACTCGTCCTTTCCGGTGCAAGACCGTGTTCATTTTGGATATGTTGTTTCCGGTAGAAATAAAACGCGGTGCAGGAGGCCAGCGTGGCGGCAAGGCCGATGCCCGCTGCTGCGAGAAATTGCGGGGAGCGCACGTCGGAGATGCTCATGCCCATGATGGGAAACAGCACGCACGTCGGCAGGAAGCCGAGCAGACACGCGGGGAGATATTCCCGGTAGCGCACGCCGGTCGCGCCCATATAGGCGCTGACCACGTCCGCGGGCAGAATGCCCAGCAGCCGGACGATCAGCACGAAGAAGAAATTGCTGTCCTTGTGAAGCGCGTGGAGCATCGCGGCTCTGGGCCAGCGCCGCAGAATGTACTGCACCGCCTGCGTGCCGAGGCTTTTTCCCAGCCAGTAGGGGAGGCTGACCATGACGGCGGCGCCCGCGAGGTTGACTGCGATCGCCGCGGGCAGCGGAAACAAAATGCCGCTGGCCGCAAACAAAAATCCGCTGTAGAGAAAGACGCTCAGGCTCTTGACGGCGAACAGCGCCAGCAGAAGCAGCGCCGCAAGCAGCGGCTGGCGCGGGGTGTAGGACAAAATGCCCTCCAGCGTAAAGGCGTCCCGCTTCAGAACGCACGCGCCGACGATCGCGAGCCACACCAGCGCAAGCGCCCCTCTTGCGAGCCGGACACGCCGGTTTTCCGGCTGCACGTTATCCGGCCGGCACATGCGCGGGATGCTTTTTCCTGCAAGCGGTCGCAGGAACGCGGGTGAAGGCGGGGTGGCGCTCCTTGTCCAGCGCGAACACGGCTGCGTAGACGGCCGCGCCCAGCGTTTCGATCATCATGTCGCCCATGGTGTCGATCAGGCCGATGTCAATGTAGCCCTCGAGCGGCTGGCCGTTGACGATGACGCTTTCGATCCGGTCGATGCTGCCGATGACGCCGGTGGCCTCGCCGAGATCGTAGGAATGGATGGCGTATACAATGGTGTCGCGCTGCATGTCCGTCCCGAACCAGCGGTCCATGGCAAATTCGTAGAACTCCCAAAGGGCGGAGACGGAGATGGAGAGCATGATCGCAAACAGGATGCGCAGCAGGCGGTCGTCTGTGTACTTTTCATCGATCAGCACGGGCAGATACGCGCCGAGCAGCGCGAACACCACGCCGCCGCAGAAATGCAGGAGCTTGTCCCAATGCGCGATGAGATAGTACAGCTTGTAGATCCGTCCGGACATGGATGCCAGCAGGTAGGACAGGCCAAAGACGAACATCGCATTGGAAAGGCGGTAGCCGTATACCTCAAAGACATACGGCAGTGCCGCGCCGAAGCACACCAGCAGACACACCAAGGCGTCGGACACCACGCCCAGCCGCAACGAGCGCAGCATGGAGCACAGCGCGAACACCTCGCACACCGCCCAGAACCACGCCCGCCAGCGCGTCTGGTCGCCGCGAACACATTGCCTTACTTTTTGCATGTTGCTCACCTTTCTGTCAGAAGCCTTGCGGCTGTTTGTTATTCCGGCGCGCGCTCAGCGCCGAGGAAGAATACCGCCACCGTGCCGGGGCCGCAGTGGGAGGCGATGATCGTGCCGATCTCGCAGATGCGGATCTTGCCGCGCAGGTTCGGGAAGCGCGCCTCAACGGCGGCGCGTGTTTTTTCGGCGTCCTCCGGACACCGCGAGTGGCAGATGAAGCACTTTCCGGCATATTCTGCGCCGTCCTGCGCGAAGCGCTCCATCGTATCGACGGTCGTTTTGACGGCGGCCGCCTTTCCGCGCACCTTGCCGTAGGCGATGATGCGCCCCTTGTCGTCCAGACGCATGATCGGGCAGATGCCGAGGATCGTGGCGATCATGGCGGTGGGGCCGGACATGCGTCCGCTGCGGCGGTAATGCGCAAGCTCCGTGGAATAAAACTGATGGTGGATGTTCTTGCGGTTTTCCAGAAGCCACTGCTGCGTCTGCTCGATGGAGCAGCCCTCGTCGCGCATGTCGGCGGCATAATCGACCAGCATTCCGTAGCCCGAGGAGCTGCAAAGCGAGTCCACGACAAGGAGCTTTCGTTCGGGATACTGCTCGCGAAGCTGCGCGGCGGCGCGTTCGGCGTTCACGGCGGACTGCGTCATGCCGGTCCCGAACGCGATGTGCAGCACGTCTCCGCGCTGGAGCAGCTGCTCAAAGAACTCCAGATAGCAAAACTCGTTGATCTGCGAGGTCGAGGGGAGCTTTCCGGCGTCGAGAAAGCCATAAAACCGGGAAAGCGTCTGCGGGTCCTGAAGCATGTCGTCCACATACGACTCGCCGTCAACGCAGTAGGAATAAAAGAGAACGGGAATGTCGCGCCCGCTGATATAGGAATACGGAAGATCGACCGTGGATTCACAGGATAGAATGAACTTCGTCTGCATAAGGCATCTCCTTTGACCGGTGACCGGTTTATATTGTGCGCTGCTGCCCGAATGCCCTCCGGACGCGAATGCGGCAGGCCGGAACCCCCCATCGCACACACCGGTGTTTCCGGCTGCCGTCAGGGACGCCGCGGAGGGCATATCGAGCAGCGGCGGCGCAGCGCAAAACGCGCCGCGAGCTTGCAGGTGCCTGCAAGCCGTGTGCCAATCACACCTTATGCCTCGATTCTACATGCCGCATCCCAAGTCCGCAATGGCCAAAGCATCCCACGGTGTGGCGTTTTTGGACAAATACCCCCCAAGTGTGGCATTTGGTAACATTGCGGCGGGCTTTGTCCATGTTCGCCGGGGCGGCGGCGTGGTATACTGACGGACAGAAAAAGGAGGTGGCTGCTGTGCGCTCTGCTGCGCCGATGAAGGCGGCAAAAATCGGATATCTGGTGATATCCGCGCTCTTGTGTATGATGGGCGTCCTTGTGATCGTTCACCCGGAGGCATCCATGCACACGGTCGGGATCCTGTGCGGGCTGATGCTGATCGCGTTCGGAGCGATCAAGCTGCTCGGCTATTTTTCAAAGGATCTGTTCCGGCTGGCGTTTGAAAACGACCTGTCCTCCGGCGTCCTGATGCTGGTGCTGGGGAGCAGCCTGCTGCTGCACACCGAGGGCTCGCTGGCGTTTTTCTGTACGGTGCTCGGCATCCTGATCCTGACGGACGGCCTTATCAAGGTGCAGATCTCCGTGGAGGCCGGGCCGTTCGGCATCCGGCAGTGGCCGCTGCTGCTGGTCGCTGCGATCGTGACGGCGTGCTTCGGCTGCGCGCTGATCTTCCGCCCGAGCGCGCGCATTTCGATGATGGGGCGGCTGCTCGGCGTTTCTTTGATCGTGGACGGTGTGCTCAACGTCATCACCATGCTGATGACCGTGAAGATCATCGAGCGGCAGTATGCGGACGAGATGCACGACCCATGCGCCCCCACAAAGGGCATCGGATAGGCCGCCTGCGGCGCCGAATGTCCTCCATCAAAGCTGCAAAAACAAAAAAATCGGCGGTCAAGCCCGGTTGGGCTTGACCGCCGATTGCAGACTGTCTAAGAACCTCGTAGAGTTCGCGCCCGCAGGCGCGAATAAAATGTAAATATGTTTTGTCCGGGGGCGTGAACCTCGGACAAAACACGCTACGCCCGGCAAGTGTGGAATTTGTGCGCAAGCAGCGCACAAATTATGCGCGCAGCCGGGTGCGGCCTTTTCAAACGCGAACCAAGCCCCCGCGGTTCGCGTTTGAGAGCTTATTCGCTGACGGCGCGGAGATAATCCGCACTCATGTAGGCATACTGGTCGTTAAAGAGGATCTGATACCACTTGTCTGCCTTGCCGGTGACGGCGACAGGGCTGCTCTGCGGCAGCGTGACGAGGATGGTGCTGCTTGTGGAGGGCGACGTGCGGACATTGACGTCATTGGTGGTCGCCATGCAGTCGACCATCGGGGAGACGGTGGTCTCGCTGTCGGACTCCTTCACGGGCATCAGCTCGTTGACGGCAAGCAGCGATGCGACAATGGACGCCGTGCGCGTATTGAGCGCGGAGGTCTTGCCGTCGTGCTCTGCGGTGCCGCTCCATGCGTTGTCCTTCCAGACAAGGCGCAGGGAGTATTTTGCCTCGCCGAGATCGACCGCATACGGATAGACAACATCCGTTGCGCCCGCCGTGTAGTCAAAGGCGATGAGCAGTGCGCTGAGCTGCATGGCGTCGCCGCCGGAGACAGTTCTTACGACCGGCTCGGTCTCTGCATCCTTCGTCCAGGTGACGCTCAGCTCATCCACAGGCTCCGGCTCATGAACGGTGACGTCGGAGATGGTGAACCAGCTCGAATCGTCGTGCTCGGAGAAGGTGAACTGAAGCAGGAGCTGGGAGCTGACGTCGCTCAGGGCCAGCGTAAAGCCGCCGGCGATGGGCGTGATGCGGTAGAGGCCCGCGCTCTGATAGAAGCTCTGGAACAGCTCCGCCACGGTCGACTCGGAATTTTGCACGCCGCAGGCGTATTCGCGGTCGAGAGACAGACGGCTTCCCATGTTGTCGCGGATGCCGCTGTCGGAGATCAGATGCAGCGGCAGCAGCATGTCCAGATCGCCGCCCGAAAGACTCAGGATGCGGTGCATACCGGAGAAGATGTACTGATTCTTCGTGTTGCCGGGATCAGACTGGTACAGGCACCAGTACTCCATGCCGCTTGTGGTCTGCTGAGAAAACAGCCAGCACGCGCCGTGCGCGTTGGTGTACGCGGCGGCGGTGACGGTGTCGTTATTTTTCGAGATGAGCTCCGCCATTTTGGCGAGCTTCTTGGAGCTTGTGAACTGATGGCCGCCGTAGGAGACATAGTCACCCTCGTTCAGCTCTGCCTTCAGCGGCAGCCGGAGCACCGTGCCGGTGTAGAACGCCGCCGCAGGAATGCCGCTGTCCGCCTTTTTCTTGGAACAGCCTGCAAACACAGAAACGAGCAGGACTGCCGCAAGCAGAAGCGCGATCATTTTTTTCATAGTTTTTCCTCCAATCTGATTTCGCCCGGAACCCGTCCGAAGCGCCGGAGATCGTCTGATATGTATACCTAGTGGATATTATACCATACGATCCGGGATTCTGCAAACGCTCATAGGGAATATAAGTATAAAATCTTCTTTAATTTTTCATGTTGATTCGACAAATGCAGGTTGACAAAAATCGCGGCGATGGTTTACTATCCTATCAAACACACTTTAAACACATCCCCGGAGGCATACTATGCGCTACAAATGTCTGGTGCTCGATCACGATGACACCGTTGTGAACAGCACCGCCGTCATTCACTTTCCGTCCTTTCTGGCATATCTTGCGCGGGTGCGCCCGGGCACGGCATATACGCTGGACGAGTATTTCCGGAAGAATTTTGAGCCCGGCATCATTCCGCTGTTCAAGGACGAGCTGGGCTTTACGGACGAAGAACTGGACGGGGAGTATGCCTTCTGGCAGGAGTATGTCAAAACGCGCGTCCCGGTGGCCTATCCCGGTATGCGGGAGATCTTGCAGCGCTTTCATGATGCGGGCGGCGTGATCACGGTCGTTTCGCACTCGGTATCCGGCTATATCCTGCGCGATTACCGGGAAAACGGCCTGCCGGAGCCGGACGCGGTGTTCGGATGGGAGCTGCCGCCGGAGCAGCGCAAGCCGAATCCCTATCCGATCGAACAGATCATGCAGCACTTTTCCCTGAAGCCGTCGGAGCTTCTGATGCTCGATGATCTCAAGCCCGGATATGACATGGCGCAGCAGTGCGGCGTGGATTTCGCGGCGGCTGGCTGGGCCAACGACATCCCGGAGATCGAAAACTTCATGCGCCGCTACGGAAAATACTATTTTAAGACTGTTGCAGAGTTCGGCACGTTTATGGAGGAGAATTATGAGAAGCATTGATCTTGCAAGCTGGGAGCGCAAGGAGATCTACGACCTGTTTTCCGCCTGTGACCATCCGTTCTATTCGCTCAGCTTTGAGCTGGATGTGACGAATCTCTACCGCCACACGCACGAAAGCGGCCTGTCGTTTTATTATTCGCTCTGCTGGCTCATCACGCGTGCGATGGAGCAGGTCGAGGCCTTCCGGATGCGCATCCGCGGCGAGGAAATCGTTGTGGTCGATGAACTGGTGCCGAGCTGCACCGATCTGATGCCGGGAAGCGATACGTTCGTGATCGTGACGCTGCCGCACGGCGGAGATATGGCGGACTTCTGCCGTCAGGCGCGCGAAAAGGCCGCGGGGCAGATGTATCTGTTCGACCGCGAGATGGAAAAGCTCGACACGCTGGTCTATTTCTCCTGCCTGCCGTGGTTCCCGGTCACGGGCTTTGTGACCGAGCGCAATCTGGAGATCGACGACTCCATCCCGCGTGTGACGTGGGGCAAATACCGCAAGGAGGGCGAGACGGTCACGCTGAACATCACGCTCGACCTCAACCACCGCCTCATCGACGGCGTACACATCGGAAAGCTCTATCAGATGCTGCAAAAAATGATCGAGCTGCTTTGAGCTTGTCAAAAAACTTCAGACGTAAGACGTAAAAATCAAGCGGACGCCCGAAGGCGTCCGCTTGATTTTTGTTAAAGAGAGAAGAGGAAAGAATGTGGATGGTTGTGGTTGCGACCAGATGGCGCCGTCGCCTGTTCGCGGAGGATTCCGTGAACCAGCTCCATCTGATGGCATTATCATACAGGAAACCGCCCCGGCGTTGGTGAACAGATTGTAAACGAAACATGAAGATTTTCTGAAGAAATGCGGCGTGGCCGCAAAATGCGGGAAAACGAGTCGTTTTCGAGAAACAGAAGGAATATGGCTGCAAAAAGTCCTGCATCTCAAAATAGAAGGCACTGATGCCTGCGAAAAGAGCGCCGCTGTGCGGCTGTTTTATGTCAACGCGCTCAGCCGAAGCGCGACGCAAAGCCGCAGGTGCGGCAAAGCGGATGCGCGCGCCGTCCGGCCGCAAAGCCGCCGCGGATCTCGCACGCCGCAGGCGAGGATAAAATCTCCTCCCATTCCTGTGTGAAAAGATTTCCGAGCGCCATGTCGCCCTCGTGATCGAGACAGCAGGGGACGACGGTTCCGTCGCAGAGCACGGCGGCCTGCTGCCGCAGGGCAAGGCAGCGCCCGCGCGCGCCGCGGTCGCGGGCGGAGAGCTCCGGCCACTCGAACCGCTCGCCGTACTGGACGAACACGCCCGGCGCAAGACGCCAGCCCCACGAGTTTTCGTCCCACTCGTCCGGAAAGGCAGCGTGCAGTGCGGCGAGGATGTCGTCATTTCGCGTATGGAGACCCTCGGTCTCCGCTCCGTCGAGATTCCACAAACGGTAGTTGACGAGAATGCCGCGCGTCATGGCTGCGCGTCCGAAGGCCGTGCAGCCGCGAAGATAGCTTTCAAAGCCGCCTCGAACGTTTGCCTCGAACGAGTGCAGGCTGATATGTACCTTGTGCAGGCACGGCGCGGACAAAAGCGCCTGCTGCCGTGCGGCAAGCAGCGTTCCGTTCGTCGTAAGAATGACGCGGAAGCCAAGCTCGCCCGCAATTTTCAGAAGCTCCGGAAGCTGCGGATGCGCCAGAGGCTCTCCCATGACATGCAGATAGAGATAGTCCGTGTGCGGGCGGAGCTTAGCGGCGAGAAACGCAAATTCCTCCGGCGTGAGCGCGCGCGGGGCGCGCTTCGTGCCGGGGCAGAATGCACAGCTTCGGTTGCAGATATTCGTGATCTCCAGATAGATCCTAGACAGCATGACGGGCCTCCGTGCCCTGCGCCGCGGCAGGGCGGTTATTTTGCATCCATCATAGCACATGCGGCGCGAAATAAAAAGCTCCGATGGAGGAAAGGCAGCACAGGCAAAAGCGGGCGGAGCATACGGAAGTCCGTCTGAGCCTGCCGCTTACTGCATGGCTTATTTTTCAAAGGAAATGTAAATCGTCAGCTGATCGGGTATGTAGCTGAGACTTAACGTCTTGTCTCCGTTTGACAAAAGGGTGCCGATCGAAATATAACTCTGCCCTTTGATTTCTTCTGCCGCATGCTCAAGAGCGAAGAAACCGGCCTGCTCCAGACATGCTCTGTAGTCCGCAAAGTCACGCTCGGTGACATCCGCAATGCTGATGCTGCAATTTCCGTGTTCTGCATCCAGCATCGCCCATGCGACCGTGCCGGAGGGAATGGGAAGCCCCTGCGTGTATTCGTTCACAGGCCATACGCCCGCATCCAGCATCGTAATGCTTTCTGCTTGTAAATCGTCTGCATTGTCTGTGCCGTTGGATTCTCTATCTTGGCGCGCACACGCGCTCAGCGACAGCATAAGCAGGAGTGCAGCTACAAAAACGATCTTCTTCATACATACCTCCTGCTGTCACGGACGGTTCGGATCATCTGAATGACTGCAAGCACGGCAGAGATTATGCCGGCTGCCAGAAAGATTCGAGAAGCGTCAAAGGCGAATGCCCCTTCAACCTGAATGTTCGTCATGGCGTCTGCCTGCCCAATAACGCCCGCCGGCAGCGCATGAGCCTTTGCGGCAGCACAGAGCGCAAACGCGGCTGCGGTGATCGCAAAGGAGGAGAGGCTTAAAATAAATCCTTTTCGCTTTCGGAGACTGGAATTGTCCACGCCAAACGGCTCCGCTGCGCAGTCAGCAAATTCCCTTGGCGCGCCAAGCCGCTGCACTACCTGCTGTTCCGTTTCGCCATGCTCTGCGGCAGATGCAAAGATCTCATTCAGGTCACGCACAATTTCCCGTTTGGCTTTGCAGGGTACATGCAGCGCCTTTTCGACCTGCTTTATATATTGCTCCTTCATTCTGAGCCCTCCGTTTGCTGATAGGCGGCGATGAAGCTGTTTACACGCTCTGCGTAGCACGCCCAAAACTCGATCAATTCCTGCAGGACGTCCTTTCCTTTCGGAGTAAGGGAATAATACTTTTGGAGCCGCCATTTGCGGCTGCCGGCACCAGCCGGCATTGGATCAGCCCGCTTTCCTGCAGGCGATAGAGAATGGGGTAGATCGTCCCCTCTTTTGCATACCCAAAGACAGACGCACTGCGGTTTAGCTCTGTAATGATCTCATACCCATAGGTTTCCTTGCGTCCAATCAGGGATAAGAGAACCATTTCAAGAGATCCTTTTTTGAATTGCTGCACATATCGGTATTCCATGCACCCGGCCTCGCTTTCTCCCTGCTGCATAGTATTGCTAAATAGCAAGGCTAATTATATACGCCTTTGCTGTTTTCGTCAATGCTTTTTGCGGAGAGACGAAAGGAAATCTTATTTCCGTCCTGCGGCAGTGGCAAAATGCGCCGGAATATGGTATACTTTTTATGAATACGCAAAAGGATGTGGAACGGAAGACATGGAAGAAAAGAAGTCCGATCGGCAGCTTGGCACGGCGCCGGTCGGAAGGCTCCTGCTGCGGCTGTCCGCGCCGATGGTGCTGGCACAGATCGTCAATATGCTCTACAATGTGGTCGATCGCATCTACATCGGCCATATCCCGGAGATCGGGCGGCTCGCGCTGACCGGCGTGGGACTGTGCTTTCCTCTGATTACGATCATCACCGCGTTTTATGTCCTGATCGCGCAGGGCGGCGCGCCGCTGGCGGCCATTGAGATGGGCCGCGGAGACAACCGCAGGGCGGAGGAATATCTCGGCGGGTGCTTTACCTCGCTGATCGCAGCCGCCGCTGTGCTGACGCTTGCGTTTGAGCTGTTTGGAGAACGGCTTTTGTGGATCTTCGGCGCAAGCGGCGAGACCATCGTGTATGCGCTGCCGTATATGCGCATCTACGCGGCCGGCTCCGTCTTTGTGATGCTCAGCATGGGGATGAACCTGTTCATCACTACGCAGGGCTTCGCCGGATACAGCATGGCCTCCGTCGTGCTCGGAGCCGTGACCAACATCGTGCTCGACCCGATCCTGATCTTCCGCTGCGGGCTCGGCGTGCAGGGCGCGGCGCTCGCCACGGTCGTGTCGCAGATGCTTTCGGCGGCGTTCGTGCTGCGGTTTTTGTTCGGGAAAAAGACGCTCCTGCATGTTCGGCGGGAATTTCTCCGCCCGCGCTGGGCGCTGATGAAAAAGACGCTTGCGCTCGGTCTTGCGCCGTTTGTGGTGCAGACGACCGAGGCCGCCGTCAGCATTTCCTTCAACGCCTCGCTCCAGCGCTACGGCGGCGATCTGGCGGTGGGCGCGATGACGGTCGCGGGCACTGTCATGCAGATGATCTCCCTGCCTGCAAACGGCATCGGGCAGGGCGCGCAGCCCATCATCAGCTTCAACTACGGCGCGCGCAATGTGGCGCGGGTGAAGAAAACCGTCGGGCTGATGTTTGCAGCGCTCTCGGTGTTTATTCTCTGCGGCTGCGTGCTGGCGGAGCTGCTGCCGGAGGTGGTCATCAGCATCTTCAACTCCGAGGAGGCGCTGCTTGAGACGGCAGTGTGGGCGCTGCGGGTGTATCTTGCGTCGTTCTGGCTGTTCGGCCTTCAGGTCGCGGCGCAGCAGGTCTTTATGGCGACCGGAAAGGCGCGGCAGAGCCTGTTCTGCGCGTGCCTGCGGAAGCTGATTCTGCTCATTCCGCTGATCCATCTGATGCCGCTTTTCTTCGAGAACAAGGTGTTCGCGGTCTTTCTGGCGGAGCCGGTGGCAGATCTTCTGTCGGTCATCATCTGTATGACGTTGTTCCGCTTCACATTCTGGCGTGATATGGCGCACTTGGAGGCGCAAGCCGATGGACGGGCTTGAGGCGGTGCGGGCGGAATATGACCGCCTTGACCGGATGCTCGGGATCGACACGTCCGGCATCCTGCTGAGCTGCTCGGCGCGCATGGTGCGCCAGTACGGCGTGTGCTGCTTCTGCGGGGACCGCCCCGCAAAGATCCGGCTCGCGGCGTTCCTGCTGGACGAGCCGGAACAGCTTCACAAGACGGCGCTGCATGAATACGCGCATGCGGCGGCAGCGCTTCTGACCGGGCGGCGGCATGGGCATGATGCGGTGTGGAAGGCAGTCTGCCTTCGCATCGGCTGCGCGCCCGAGCGGCTTTCCGAGCCGTGTGCGGCGGCCCGGAGACGCGCGGAGGAATATGAAAAAGGCCGCGCCGGAGCGCCGGTCTGGCTGGTCGTCTGCCGCGGCTGCGGGGCGGTCAGCCGCTACCGCCGGCGCGGAAAGGTGGTGCAGCTTTTGCAGCAGCACCCAACGACGAGCGCCTGCGTATGCAGGCAGTGCGGCGGCAGGAGCTTTGCGCTCTGCCGCCAGAAGGAGGGCATATGACAAAGCATGAAAAACTTGCGGAGGAATACTTCCTGTCCGGCTACAACTGCGCACAGGCGGTCTTTCTCGCATTTGCGGAGGAACAGGGCTTTTCGCGCGAGGCGGCAGCCAGGATCGCCTCCTCGTTCGGCGGCGGTGTCGGCGGTATGCGCGAGATGTGCGGCGCGCTGAGCGGGCTTTGCATGGCGGCGGGATTGCTCTACGGCTATGACAGCCCGAAGGCATATGAGGAAAAGGCGGAGCATTACGCCCGTATCCGCGAGCTTGCCGACGGCTTCCGCGCGCAGTTCGGGACGATCCTCTGCCGGGATATTCTCGGCCTCGGCGAGCATCCGAAGCCTACTTTGCCGCAGAGACGGACGGCGGAATATTACAAAGACCGCCCCTGTGCGGCGGTGGTGGCGGAGGCGGCGCGAATTCTCGATGAGTACGTCGCGGCGCACCCGCCGGGAGCGGAGCAGACCGCAGAGTAAATTCGCATAACAACTGGAGAGCATGATGAAAAAACTAGTGATTGGGATCCTGGCACACGTCGACGCGGGCAAGACCACCTTGTCCGAGGCGATGCTTTATCGCAGCGGTGCCATCCGCAGTCTTGGCCGCGTTGACCACCGCGACGCCTTTCTGGATACGGACGCGCTGGAACGCGAGCGCGGCATTACGATCTTTTCCAAGCAGGCGATGCTGCCGCTGCCGGAGTGCTCGGTGACGCTGCTCGACACGCCGGGGCATGTGGATTTTTCGGCGGAGATGGAGCGGACGCTTCAGGTGCTGGATTATGCCATTTTGGTCGTCAGCGGCACGAGCGGCGTGCAGGGCCACACCCATACGCTGTGGCAGCTTCTGCGGCGCTACCAGATCCCGACGTTTCTGTTCGTCAACAAAATGGACATCGACGGCACGGACCGCGAGGCGCTCCTGCATCAGCTCCAAGAGGAGCTTTCAGAGGGGTGCGTGGATTTTGAATGCGAGCAGGCAGAGCTTTTTGAGCAGCTCGCGCTGGCAGATGACGATGCGGCGGAGCGCTATCTTGAGACGGGGGCGCTTGCCGCCGGCGACATCCGCCGCCTCATCGCGCGCAGGCGCGTTTTTCCGTGCTGGTTCGGCTCGGCGCTGAAGCTCACGGGCGTGGATGCGTTTTTGCGCGGCATCGCGGCCTACACCGACGAGCCGAAGCGCGGCAGGGACTTCGGCGCGCGCGTTTTCAAGATCGCGCGCGACCCGCAGGGCGCGCGGCTGACGTTTTTGAAGGTCACGGGCGGGAGCCTGCGCGTCAAGACGCTCCTTTCCGGCGACGGCTGGGAAGAAAAGGCCGATCAGCTCCGCATCTATTCCGGTACAAAGTACACGCTGACCGAGACGGCGGATGCCGGAACGGTCTGCGCGGTCACGGGGCTGAGCCGCACGGAGCCGGGCGACGGACTTGGCATGGAGACGGCGCAGGAGGCGCCGGTGCTGCTGCCGGTGCTGGAATACCGGCTGGTTCCGGAGGAGGGCATCTCGCCGCAGGAGGCGTTTTTGCGCCTCAAGCAGCTCGCGGAGGAGGACCCGCAGCTTCATCCTGTCTGGGATGCGCGTCACCAGGAGATCCGGATGCAGCTCATGGGCGAGGTGCAGATGGAGATTCTTGCGCGCGTGATCGCCGAGCGCTGTGCGATGCAGGTCACATTCGACGAGGGCAGCATCGTTTATAAGGAGACGATCGCCGACACCGTGGAGGGCGTGGGACATTACGAGCCGCTGCGGCACTATGCCGAGGTACACCTGCTCATGGAGCCCGGCGAGCCGGGCAGCGGTCTGCGCTTTGACACGGTTTGCAGTGAGGACGTTCTCGCGCGGAGCTGGCAGCGCCTCATTTTGACGCATCTGATGGAAAAACCGCATCTTGGCGTCCTGACCGGCGCGCCCATCACGGACATGCGCATCACGCTGCTGTCCGGCCGCGCACATCTCAAGCACACCGAGGGCGGCGATTTCCGGCAGGCGACCTACCGCGCGGTGCGGCAGGGACTCAAAAAGGCAAAAAGCGTGCTTTTGGAGCCGTGGTATGCGTTCCGGCTGGAGCTTCCGCAGGAGAACACGGGCCGCGCCATGACCGACATTCAGCGCATGGGCGGCGAGTTTGCACCGCCGGAGGTTGCGGAAAACGGCTTGTTTCTTCTGACGGGCGGCGCGCCGGTACGGCGTATGCGCGGATACCAGCGCGAGGTCACGGCCTATACGCGCGGGCGCGGGCGGCTGCACTGCACGGTCTCCGGCTACCGCCCCTGCGCCGAGCAGGAGCGCATCGTGCAGGAGATCGGCTACGACAGCGAGCGCGACCTTGAAAACCCGGCGGGCTCCGTTTTTTGCAGCCACGGCGCGGGCTTTGAGGTCAAGTGGGACAAGGTCGACAGCTATGCGCATCTGCCGCTTTGGAGCACGTTCCGGAAGGCGGATGCGCCGGGGCAGACGAGCTACAGGCGCTCGGTCGCCGCAGGCGGCGCGCCGGAGCTGGAAAAGGAGCTGCTGGCGATCTTTGAGCGGACGTACGGCAGCATCCGGCGGCGGGACATCCTGCCTACGCAGATGCTTCGCTCCGATGACAAAGAGGCGCTGATCCGAAGTCTGGAGCCGGCGGAGGAGTATGTGCTGGTCGACGGCTACAACATCATCCATGCATGGGATGAGCTGCGCGAGATCGCCAGAGACAACCTCGACGCCGCGCGCCATGTCCTGATGGACCGGCTGTGCAATTATCAGGGCTACCGCAACTGCGCGCTGATTTTGGTGTTTGACGCCTACCGCGTGCCGCAGGGGCTCGGCGCGGTGGAAAAGTACCACAACATCCACATCGTCTATACCAAGGAGGCGGAGACTGCCGACCAGTACATCGAGCGCGTGACCTATGCCCTCGGAAAACGACGGCGCGTGCGCGTGGCGACCTCTGACGGGCTGGAGCAGCTCATCATCCTCGGCCACGGCGCCCAGCGCATCCCGGCCACGGAGTTCCATGAGGAGCTCGAGACGGTCGAAGCCGCCATTGCAGAGATCCTGAAAAAGAGCAATCATATTTGAATCTGCGCCGCCCGAACGGGCGGCGCTTTTGCAATGCGGGCAGCTTCGGGGCAGAATGCCGTTTCCGGAACGGTCGGCAAATGGATGTTTTCCCCACATTGCGCACATACTACTCCGGAATCAAGCAAAAGGAGCGATGTGTAATGAAAATGAAGGGCTATGCGATGATCGGCATCGGAAAGACCGGCTGGATCGAGAAGGAAATGCCTGTTTGCGGGCCGCTGGATGCGATCGTGCGGCCGCTTGCGGTGTCGCCATGCACCTCAGACATCCACACGGTCTGGGAGGGCGCGATCGGCGAGCGGCATGACATGATCCTCGGTCACGAGGCAGTGGGCGAGGTCGTGGAAACGGGCCGCCTTGTTCGGGATTTTCGGCCCGGCGACCGTGTGATCGTCCCGGCCATCACGCCCGACTGGGGAAGCGTGGAGGCACAGGCGGGCTACGCGATGCACTCGGGCGGGATGCTGGCAGGCTGGAAATTCTCGAACTTCAAGGACGGCGTGTTCGCCGAGCGCTTTCATGTCAATGAAGCGGACGCAAATCTGGCGCATCTGCCGCGCGGCGTCAAGATTGAGGACGCGGTGATGCTGTCGGACATGGTGCCGACGGGCTTTCACGGCGCGGAGCTTGCCGATGTGCAGTACGGCGAGAGCGTCTGCGTGATCGGCATCGGGCCGGTCGGGCTGATGGCAGTCGCTGCGGCGCGCCTCCGCGGGGCTGGGAGGCTGTTTGCTGTCGGCTCGCGTCCAAGGTGCGCGGAGGCAGCGCGGTTTTACGGTGCGACCGACCTCGTCAACTACCGCGAGGGCGACATTGTGGCGCAGATCATGGATGCAACGGGCGCACGCGGCGTGGATAAGGTCATCCTCGCCGGGGGTGGCTGTGAGACCTTTGCGCAGGCGGTCGAAATGCTCCGCCCCGGCGGAAAGATCGGCAACGTCAACTATCTCGGAAGCGGTGACGCGGTCTGTATCCCGCGCACCGCGTGGGGCTGCGGCATGGGACACAAGCAGCTCAGCGGCGGACTCATGCCCGGCGGTCGGCTGCGGATGGAGCGGCTGGCGGCGCTGCTGGAATACGGGCGGCTCGACACCGCGCCGCTGCTGACGCATCGGTTTGAGGGCTTTGAAAATCTGGAGCGGGCGCTTCTTTTGATGAAGGACAAGCCGAGGGATCTCATCAAGCCCGTCGTGCTGCTCTGAGCGACATCCGGTGCGAAGCTTTTTGAGAAATGCAAGCGCCGGAGCTTGACATTTGCCCGCATATGGTGATACGCTATCCTTATACGAGAATAAGGAGCGACCTCCATGAAACAGCTTTTCCGGGAGCTCCGCGCGGCGCTGACCCGCGGAGAAAATGCAGTTCTTTGCACCATTCTGGCGGCCACCGGCTCCTCGCCGCGCGGAGCCGGTGCGAAAATGGCCGTGTTTGCCGACGGGCACACGGCGGGCACCATCGGCGGCGGCGCGGTGGAGCGCATTGCGGCGGCACAGGCGCTGGAGCTTCTGCGCGAGGGCAGATCCCTCTGCCGCGCGTTCAGCCTTACGCCCAATCAGGTCTGTGACATCGGCATGATTTGCGGCGGCGAGGTCACGGTCTACTATCAGCCTTTGACGCCCGAGGCGCTTACGGCGGTGGATGCGCTGCTGGACATGCTCAGCCGCGCGGAAAACGGCTGGCTCGTGATGCAAATGCCGGAGGGAGAGCCCGCCCGGATGGGCCTTTTTGACGCAGAGCACGGCCTGCGCTTTCTGACCGGACTTCCGGAGGAAGAACTGCGGCCCATGCTCTGTGCGCGCGCCGTCTACCGGCCGGGGCAGACCGCCTTGTATGTGGAGCCGGTCAGCCGCGCGGGGCGCGTCTATATTTTCGGCGGCGGCCATGTCGGAAAGGCGCTTGTTCCGGTGCTGGCAAGGGTCGGCTTCCATGTGACGGTGTTTGACAACCGCCCCGAGCTTGCAAGGCCGGAGGTCTATCCGGAGGCGGAGCAGGTGATCCTCGGCGATTATCTGCATGTCGGCGCGCAGGCGGCGATCGGGCCGGAGGACTATGTTGTCATCATGACGCCCGGCCATCAGGCCGACCGCGAGGTGCTGCTTCAGGCGATGCGCACCGAGGCGACCTACATCGGCTGCATCGGAAGCCGGAAAAAAATCGCGGCAACCAACGCCTTTTTGATGGAGAACGGCGTTGAGGAGGCGGCGCTGCGGCGCATCCATGCGCCCATCGGTCTGCCGATCGAGGCGCAGACGCCGGACGAAATTGCCATCAGTGTCGCGGCGGAGCTGATCCTGCACCGCGCAAGGCACGCAAAAGGCGAGCTTTGAATGCCGCATCTACCCCACGGATAACAAAATGTGCCGCGCTTCCGAAGAAGCGCGGCACAAAGAGCTTGTCAAAAAAGTCTTTTTGACAAGCTCTCAAACGCGAACCGCGGGGCTGG
>ERZ1027125.423-NODE-423-length-18400-cov-4.814336_pt1 | contig 18400 bp, 14 predicted proteins | sample MGYA00519249_ERZ1027125 | MGnify/ENA primary metagenome ERZ1027125 (study PRJEB26926, sample SAMN06164580) | human gut metagenome | biome: ENVO:00009003; feature: ENVO:2100002; material: ENVO:00002003 | host: Homo sapiens | place: USA | collected 2012 ... | reverse complement strand
GATCGTCGGCAGCGTCAGATGTGTATAAGAGACAGGTAGCATACGGATGATGAGTAGCCACTTTTCTCTGTAGGAAAGCGTATCTGGCTCCATGCCGATAGAGCGCAGCAGTACATCAATCCACTCATCCTGCGTGAATGCCTTGCGTCCCTGTTTCAACTCGGCAATATCTACATGGGGCATTTGGATGGGCGTGAGCTTACGAATGCGGATCGGTGTGCCGTTCCGGTCTTCTTCCATGAACTCATAATCCAGCTGAACAATGCACCAGATACCGCCACAGAGTAGCCGGTCAAATTTAGCAGGATATTCTTCATCAATGGGAATGTCTTTCAGACCAAGATTGGAGAACTCGGCCTCGTAGTAGTCACGCTTGATATTCAGGTTTACCGTGATCTTGTCGATTACAGTGTAGCTGCCCCGTTGCCGGAGAATGGAGAGGATCTTCTGCGACTCATCCGGGCGGACGAAGTTGTCTGCCAGAATGCGTTTCACATTATTTACTCCGTCCTCTACGACTTCCGGGTCATCTGAGCTGCAATACTGCCCCAGAAGAAACTCCAAGACATAGACCGGAACATTTGCGCCCTCTTTGATTTTCTTGGTCAAGTCCTTTCGGACGATCTTTCCATCGAACTGCTGTCGCAGCTTATCTTTTATCACAGACCGCTTATCTTCGGTCTCTATATAATCAGCCATTGATACCGCCCCCTGTCATGCTCTATTCTCAAAACCCATAATCATCGGCAAAAGCCAAGTCCATGATGACAGGGTGACGGAACACTTCAATCCCTGTTGCATCGTCGCACACGACAAAGAAATACTGCTTGTCCTTGTCGTATTTTTTGTCCTTGAATTGGAACTTCATACGGAAAATGCGCTTCTGCGCATCCTGGTCCCGGCTATCCGCGATATAGCTGTTCTCGTTGGAAATACGCTCATTATCTTCGGAAAGGAAGAACAGACGATAGGTCGCGGGCTTCACCACATCGCTGACTGGCTCAGACTGGATAAAGTCCAGAATGGTGATTTTGTTAGTGATCTTACGAACCATGCTCACCAGTGCAATACCGGCATTCCGTGTCTCCATGTGGCCGCGCTCCATCTTGATGTCAAGCACTGGCACCAACATTTCCTGCGGAGAAGAACCGCCGTGAACATAGTTCTGACCACCACCGGCAACCTTAAATACATCGTCGCTGATGGGAAAGGATACCCATTTGGCGTCTGTGCTACGAAGGATCGTTCCCATGCTTAGGCTGGCAATGCCATCCCCGGAGACCGGTTCCAATGCAACCACAAAGCGCCGATTGATAAATGCAGTCTTGCTTTTGATACCGTCAATTTTATCGCTCTCTGCTACCTTATCTCGTTTGTAGATAAAACCATGATCTGCTGTGACAATGAAGCGGTATGTATTGGCACTGGTAGAGATGCGCCGGATCAGGTCAATAATTTCCGAGACTGCCTCACTACAAGCTACAAAGACCTCATCCTCGGTGTTTTGCTTGTCGCCTCGTGCGTCAATCTGGTTGTGGTAAACATAGACCACCTGTTTGCCGGTAAAGACGCTGCGCAGCTCCGCAATTTTCAGCGACTTGATGCTGTCAAACTGCACACAAATCGTATCGGGATTGTACTTTTGTAGGATGGCTTCCCGCTCTGAGAGGTTATCGCAGGGCAGACCATCAATCAGCACCTTGAAGTCATCGGTCATGGTCAGCTCGGTGTGCGGGAGCAATGCAGCCATACCGAGACGGGTGTAGGAGGGCAGTACACTCAGCTGCACCTCCAGTTTTGCCGTACACTTGGGATCGTCCTGCATCCTGCGGAACAATTCCTTGCCCACCTCATATCGCATGGCGTCCGAGATGATCACCACAGTGCGCTCCTTGGCGTTCTTGATATTCCGGGCATAGAAGTCCCGCTGCAAAGGCAGTTGCATAAAGGCATCCGGCTCCTGCATGGCGCTGTTCCACTTGGGCAGCAGTGTCTCCAGATACTCATTGGTGTAGATGTTCTCCACGAGGTCACGCAGCGGCTCAAAGGGCGCGGTGTCCTCGATCTGGTCATAGGCGGAGTAGAAGCGGCGGTACTCGAAATCAAGCCCGGAGTCTGCCTCCTGATACTGCCGCAGAATATCGTTGAAGCTGTTTGGGCAGTGGTAGTTTCCCGCCTGGATCATCTGATATGCGCTGCTGAGCATCTGATACCGACTTTCGGCCTTTTCTCCAAAGTGCATCTTGCCGCGCTTCTCACAGAGCTGGGGGATGGTCAGCTCATCCAGTTTCGCACCGGTGTCCTCGGCCATCAGCCGCTCCACAAGCCATTTTAAGAGGATCTGGTCGATGACAGCAAAGGTATCGCAGTTCACCAAATCTTCCGGCGGGTAATCGGAGAAAACCGTCTGAGCGTTCAGTCCTGCCGCAACATGGGCGGACAACTCATCGTACCGGCTGCGGTACAGAATGTTGTTCATCAGGTTGTCCATGAAGGCGATAATGTTACCGGCCTTATACGATGAAAATGCTTTCCACGGCTTCGGCAGCTCGGATGGCACATACTTGGCTGTATAGGTTACGAACATAGTCACAACCAGTTTTTCCAGCGTGGGCTTCACATCCGCATAGCCAAAGTGCTGCTCGCACAGTTTCCAAAAGTCGCCCAGTAGTCCATACTTCTCGATCTCGATCAGGAATTTGTTATCTTCCAGTGTACTGTCAGTCAGCATGACCCGGATGACTTCCTCGAAGGAGCAAGTGCGGGTGCGGCAGATCGCAGAAAGAAGGCCGGTGATGATGTTTTCTTCATTGAAGTTCTCGATCTCCAGATCATAGAACCGCTGCGTCCGCTCCTTACTGGCAAAGAACTTGATATACTTTTCAATGATGGGCTTGTACTTCTCATCGATTCCCAAGTCCACTGTGAGCAGTGAGGCGCGGTCTGCGAAGAATCGCTTGGAGTACAGCATAGTGTCCTCCAGATGGTTGTCCCGCACATCCGGCTTTGGGAAAGGGGCATAGACAAGATAGTTGGTCGTAGTGTCCTGCCGCTCCAGAAAGAGCTTGGTGGCAAACTGATTGTCCGGCTGCAAGAAGTAGACCTTGGCGTTGTCCAGCGTCGCGGTCTGCATATCTTCCACGAACTCGCCGTTGTCATCGTACCAGAAGACCAGCTTGCGGGTGTCTCCCGTAAACTCGGCATTGAGCCGGTCTATGATTTGTTTGATGTTCATTTCTGCCATTCAGTGTTTCTCCTTCTGAATCTGTGCGGAGCTGTTCCCCAGCACTTGGTATCATTAGTCTCATTTTAGGTATCATGGATTACATTACTTTATAATGATTTAATTGGGGAAATAACTCAGGCTTTCCCCGCCACATTCAAAATAATTTGTACAAACTCGTTCCATCCAAGCACAATACCCACAATCGAACTTATCAGGCCAACGATTGTGATAATGTGCCCAAATACCTTAAATACGACATTGTTATGTACAGCGGAGTTGCTGCGTTCACTTATAATGCCCATCCAGTAAAGAATATCCGCAGGGAGCCCAACGATCCAGCGTATTCCTGATGCAAAACAGAAAAAGGGATTCCATAGCATTTTTTCTTCATCTTCGATGTGCCTTTTTAATTCGCCGAAATGCTTCACCATCGCATCGTCGCACAAACTCAAAAGTTGTCGCATTCTCTGTCGAACACTCGGACTGTCCAACATTCCTTCAAAGAGTTTCATGTCAGGGAGCGTATTTACAAGTAGCTGGAAGTCATGCCCCTGGATCTTCTTAATCGGGTCAGAGAAAACCGCGATTATTCCATCAGCACCAAGTTCCGCTTGCATGGCGTTTGCGTCCTGAATACACTTTGCATACATTCCGTAGTTTACTTGGTAATGTTCCATGTAATAATTTGCAAGGTCAATGAATTTATCGCGGTACTGATCAGTTTCAATGTACCTCTGCTTATAGCGGGAAATGGACACTCTTGATAGGATATGCCCTATGAGTATAACCGCAAGAGTGGCTATTATGGGAATCCAACGATAGCTCATTGGACACCTCCATTATCAAATTTTATCCAGAACAGGATATTTCTTTCCATCGCTGGCAGTCTGGATCTTCTCGTAATTGACCTTCACGCCATCGTCCAAGTCCAGCTCAATACGGCTCAGGGCAAGGTGGGCGATCATTTCATCGTAATCGCGGCACTCCTTGAGTTGCTTCTGGAGCTTTTCCTTGCGCTTGGTGGCAGCAGCCACTTCACGGGTATTGGTGCTATGGTCAATCATATCCTGCATCCGGTTGATCTCCGACTCATAGACCCGCTGCATCTTGTGGAGATAGTCCACGCGGAGGTTGCCGATGGTGTCCGGCGTGTAGCGGTGGAGATAGATCAACGCTTTGAAGCCATTCTGCTTGCCGCTGTCAAACAGCCAGTAGATAGGCCGCTTCTGATAGATTTTGCAGTGATCCTTGAAAAAGTCCTTGAGGAAATAACTACGGATGATCTCCCGGCTGCTGTTTCCTCTGCCACCAAGGGACTTTGCAATGAAATCCAGATTTTCCTCCAGCGTATCGTCGCCGTAAACTGCTTTTAGCCAGCTGCACAGGCGGGTGACTATATCGTCCCCAAGATACTCTTCGTCCGTGATAGGAATGATGGCATCCGCATCCGGGAGGAAAGTTTTGTATTTGCTCTCATCCCAGTCCCCACCAGCGTAGGCCAGCCCTTCGTTGTCCAACGAGTAACGGCCAAACATACAGCCCACGGCATAGGACAGAAGGCTCTTGATGTCCCGCTGCAAATCGGCCTTTCGGACGGTCACATCTTTGTCATCTACCTCCGGGGTCAGCTCATCCTGCAAGCCGTAGATATCGATGAAAATGCGGTTCAGCTCTTCTTCGTTCGCCTTGAGCTGTGCAAAGCGAATCTCACATTCCTGCTCCCACTTTTCATAGTGCCACGCAATGCGATCAAATTTCTCCATACGCGACAAGTGGAACTGAGAGGCTTCTTGCTCTTGACGTTCACACGCCAATGGAACAAGGGGATGGCACGGGAAATCCCATGATGTCTCAAAAGAATCCCAATCCGTGCGTGCAAACGACACATTGGCTGTAGCCAAGGTACTAATGCATGGGACACGCTCTACTGGATATGCGAACGGCAAATTAGCCACTGAGCCGGTCGTATAAGTGACCGTTGAATTGAGAACGCTGAGAAAATGGTTCGCAACACACGAACAAAAATAAGCAAGCACGAACATTAGGTCTGTATCCTCGCTTGCAAAACAAGTCAAACCAACTGCATCGAACAAATGTGTGGATGGAGAAAACCTCCCAGAAAACTTATAAGCGGTGATTTTTGACCATGTAACGCCGTCACGAAAATAGAATTCGGGATTCCGTATAGTAGAGCCGGACGCATTCCTAATCGCTTCACCATCATTTGCCCAATTAAGTACATATTCATTATTTCCGTACCATTTTCTAAATTCACCGCCCTTATTAAGGTAAAACCATTTATTGCCGATTTTCCTGTTAGAAACTTCAAACCATAGTCTTAGATAGGTCTCATTATCGCCTGTCGTCAGTCCGGTCTTTGGAAATAGGATAGCGCCTAAACGGGGAAAACTAAATGCTCTTCGGAATTGATCCGAAACCCAATATGCGATTGGAGATCCAGGAATCAGGCTGAACTCGTTTTGTTTTGCAAAGAAATGTCCCTTACCAGACATAAACTGTTGCTCTCTTACATCAACAGATTCAACATCTCCTGCGTTCTCAAAAAGTCTTCGATAGCTACCGTTATAATTTTCAACTCTGCTTTTTTTTATTGTAAAAGCCACCGATCCGAAGTCGGATCCAAAGATGCCGCGTCCCGGATGAACAATATTGATAATTGTATTTTTGCACAGCAAGTCGCTTCTGAACTTTTCGTAGCTGGTTAAAACCATCCAAACGGGAATATTTATCATGGCTATTAAGCCGCCAGCCTCACACATCTGCAAAGCTCGCTCCATCATGACTGTGCTCATATCTGACTTTGCATCAGAATAGTTTTCTTTAACAAAGTTACTTAGTATCGCCCCCATACCTGAACTGCCCATATACGGAGGATTAGTCACAACAACAGAATAGTGCTCTGCCATTGCCTCACCAATGACCAATAGCCTCGTTATGCAGTCTTGCGTTGTCTCTAACCCTGTGCTGTCCATAGAAATCTGCTCACCGTCATCAGCTGTGGATACAAAGCGGCGCAGCAGCTCCCAGTTGTAGCACTCCACCTTGAGGATGGAGCCGTACTCCTTGGCATCCCGCAGGGTCTCCAGAAGTCCCTCCAGCTGCACGCGGGCAGTGTTGGCCTCCAACTCATTCATCCCGGCACCGAGGTATTTCAGGTGTTCACGGTTGATATTGTTGCTCTCCTGAATAGCATAGACATGACAGGTGGTTTCGCCGTTCAGAATGCGTCGGTTATATTGCCGTGCCTTCATCATGACAGCAAAGTAGGCCAGCTGATAGGCACGGTCATCAATATCAAGACCGTAGAGGTTGTTTTCCAGAATGCTCTTGGCTGCATCACGCTGGCTATACCCGGCATCTTCATACAGCTGCATCAACACATCAAAGGCGTAGACCAGAATATGGCCGCTCCCCATGCAGGGGTCAATGACCTTGATGTCCCGCACATCTTTGTACTCACTCTGCTGCTGAATCTCGTCCAGCTGTTCGCGTACTTCTTTTGTCTGCGCAGCCTCCGGCAAGTAATACTTCCAGCCCATTTGTTCCGCAATAAACTCTTCGTTGGCAATCCGCTTATTCTCGACTTCATCCCAGGTCATCTCGTCCAGACCTCGACCGTCAGCGTAGACTCCCTCATTCTTCCGTTTGTCGATGAAGAGACGACCTAAGCTATTTTGCACCATATAGCGGACAATCCAGTCCGGAGTAAACAACTGGGTCACGGCAGGGATCTCATCCTTGGTGATCTTGCCGTTTTTGGCAAAGGCGGCATTCTTCGGTTCGGTGTTGTAATACTGGTACAGCCAGCCAATGATCTCCACCTGACCGCCCTTTTCGATGTTGAAATCATCCTCGTCTATGTCGTGAATAAGGTGATAGACCACACCGTCCTGATCCACCACGGAGAGGTTCAGCAGCAGCTCCGTGTAGTCGCTGGTCTTCTCGAACAGCGCCGGGAGGATTTCGTTCAGGGCGTTGCACTGCTTGATGAAGAGCAGCCGGAACAGCTCGTCCAGCGCATTCTCAGTTTTCATCCGCAGGATGGCCTCTTCCTCGGCGGGGGTGAACTCCAGCTCTGCGTCAAAGGGGGTCGTGACCAGATCCGGCTCCACCTTGCCGGTCTCAGAGGATAGGACGCGAATATGGGAGGGCAGATAGTCATTGACTTCCATGAAACGGATGGCAATAAGCCGATTGAACCAGGTATAGGCGACCTCTTCCAAGATGTACTTGTACGCGGTGGCGTAGTCGCTGTCCTTTTCCTTTTGGCGGAGGATTTCCACCAGCTTTTTCCGTTGCTGGATGGCCTCGCCGGTGATGGAGTACGGCTCCGCAGTGCCAATGTCGTAGAACTCCATGTTCGGGGTGGACTGGGGCAGGGCGTTTTTGATGCCTGCCGCCGTAATGCCCATCAATCCAGCGCGGTATTGAATGTCTGCAATCAGTTTGTTCCGCGCCCAGATTGCAAAGTTTTTAATTGCTGTTTTGTTCATGGTTTCCTCCTGTCTGATGTTACATCAGAACTCCACATTTACAATCGTGTCCTCAGCCAGTTGTGCTTCCAGCGTCTCTCGTAAACCGGCAATATACTTGTCGATGTCCGCCTTACTCTCCAGACGCCAGGAGGAAGTTCCGGTCATCATCTTGATGGAAACATTCTTGGTCTTGCGGATCTTCACAGGAGCAGGGGCAATCTCCACCTCATCAGTGGAAGCGCCACCGTGCTTAGCTTCCTCGGCCTTGCGGCGAGCCTCTTCCGCTGCCCGCTGCTGCGCCAGCTTGTTGTCCAACGCATCCATCTCATTGAGTAGCCGTAGCTTGAGGGCATCCGCCTTGTCTGCGTAACTACGGAGAGAGGACACATTGTTGCAATGCTCCGCGCCGTCCCGAATCTCTCGGAACAGAGTAAAGTAGCTGTTTCGCTTCTGCTCGTTGTATTCCTTGGTGGATAGGACTTCCAGCACTCGAGACCTTGCCTGATCGATGGAATCAAGCACCGGGGCGGACTCCTGCTGCAAAATCTTCACATAGCAGGACATAAACTTCTCCCGCAGTTCCGGCAGCTTCGGAATATTCGCATAAGGCTTTTCTTGACCGACAATGGAGCGCATCTGCGCAACAATATCTTCCAGCTCAGCGTTTACGATGTAGGTCTTGCTGTCATCGTAGATTGCCAGCATATCCAGAGCGCGGGTGAAGATGGTGAGCTGTTCCCCAGCGAAGAAAGACTTGATGGGTTCATAATCCTCGGCAAAGTCATAAAAGTCATCCCGCTTCTTGGAGACTGTTGTAAAGAAGTCCATAGCAGACTGAATTTGCACAACGGCTAACATCAGATTCTTGCCGGCTTCCAGCACTTTCTTGCCGGGATAGCGGTGTTCCTTGTAGTAAACCTCCAGCGGATCCATCTCGTAGATGGTATTCTGCGCGTACCGTTGGAAGTTCTTCATGATGGTGTCCTCATCCTCCGCCGAGGTGGTGGTCTGGAACACCTCCTTCATCACATCCCGGACAGCCTTTTTATCCTTATCCGGGACACGGGTACGCTCTTCCATCAGCAGCTTCTCTGCAAATGCCTTTTTGGTGATAAAGCCGATGATCTCTTCTTCGGTCTTGTTGTTCAGGCTTACGTTTGCTCCATTGACGGTGAAGGTCAGGTCTCCGCGCTTAAATAGACGGGCAACCAGCCAAAACACATCATCCTCCACAAATCCATAGGGGGCTTTCATAAAGCGATCCTTCACGCTCTTCATGGAGGTCTTCATGTGGTTTCGGGTATTGAGGGAGATAAAGCCTTGAACATCGTCCAGCGCGTGAGCATTGCTTTCGGCGCTGCCCTCCAGTCCGAGGGACAGTTGACTGCTGGTATGGAGCAGCTTGCGGATCTCCGCCTCACCCATCGGGGTGTCGATGTACGACAGCTTGTGGTAGACCGTTTGTACCAGACGGCCAATGGCCTCGTTGATGCGAGGGCCGACTTCCTTGCCGTTCACACGGGCAACATCGCCGTTCACATAGATGGTAGCCTCTTTCAATGCCTCAGTCAGATAGAGCTTTGCATTTGCATTGCGCTCCCGCATCTCCACGCGCTTTGCTTCCTTGATGGTCTCATACTTCGCCAGCTGGGTAGAGGTGTTTTTGCGCAAAAAGCCTTCGATTTTCAAGTAGGACTGAATTTCTTTAAGAAATTCTGCATCGCCGGGAAGCACAACCAGAACTTCCTTGCCTTGACCGGACATCATACGAAGTGTGGCATCATCAGCGCTGCCGTCATACCAAGGAGTCAGAATACGAACTCCCACATCGTAGCTCTGGTTTGCCTTGTAAGGGCGGTCATCCACTGCCTGATTGAAGAAGAAAGCATAGCGGCCATTGAAGGCAGGGTAGGTGTATTTCTTGCCGGGGAAAATGTCCTCGAAAATCATCTCCGAAACCTTGGTGATGATCTCAGGAGTCTCCACATTCTCCTTTTCAATCTCGTTATTGACTTCCTGTTCCTCATCGGTCAGGAAAACATATATGCTGCCGTTTTTCTGCACAAGCATTTGCCGCATCAGGACCTTCAGTGCATCCTCTACGCGGCCTTTCAGCTCTATGCGGTCTTCGTCTATTTTCTCAATCATCAGGCTGGTGATGTTTTCGATGTTTGCTTCAATCTCCAGTACATACTTAATCATGAAGAGAGTTTTCAGGACATTGATGGCAAAGACATCCTTATCCTTCTTTTCCGGGTTGATATAGCTGTTGTCATAGGCGCGGATGATCACTCCGCTATGACTGTGATCTAAGAAGTTTTCCAGCGCATCGTAGAAGCGGTGGAAGGGTACGATCACACCCATCTCTTCGTTCATGATATTGACTGCAGACTCCTTGAACAAGGCCAGCATGGAACGCTCACCGCCGGACAGATGCTTGCCGGACGCACCGTGGGTGCGGATGGAAGTCAATACGCTGGAAAGCAAGTTAAACTGATACGGAACAAAGGGATAGACCTCTGCAAAGTCAGTTTCACTGGCATACAGCTTTTTCTCAGCCGTGTCGTTGAATAGGACCAATGAACTGATAAGGAATTCCTTCCGTATTGGTTAGCTCCAGTTCCCAGGTGGCCACATCCATTGCCATGCCGGTTCGTTCATTCCCGGCAAAGTGCGCAGTGATTTTTTGAAACAAGTATTCCACGCAACGATGATTCACAGTGAATTGCTTACGGCTCATGAGGCTATTGTGTGCTGTGTCGTGATAGGAAAAGCGAGAGAGCCAAACCTTGCCATTTGCAGTCAGGGTCAGTCGCTGCTCCACTTCTTCACCAGGAGCAGGAAGAGGACCGTAGCCCATATTATTGGCAATGAGGCGCATCTTCTGGATCTCTCCTCGAAATGGGACATACTCATATGAGCCCATCATCCAGCACCTCCTCGTTGCATAACTTATCTATGGTAAAGGATACCATAGCAGAGCAGCCTCGTCAAAATGAATGCACCAATCTATAGGGGCTATCGCACCTTTTTAAGACATGCGGCGAGCACCATGATTGGGAAGAACACCACAATCAGCAGACCCGGCAGCATCGCATTATAGGAGGACCAGACCGCACGATGCCCACTTCCGGCCATTCCAATCTGAAGGATCAGCTTCAGTACAAACAGTACACAGAGAAGAACTGCAAGGGCTGCCCAAATATAGAGTAAAATCATGACATATCACTCCATCCTTCAAATGATAGCTCGGGATTGATTCTGCGCAGACAGGGAGTCGATGATGCTTAGCACATTCCAGATTGCTGCCTTTTTTGCCTGCCGCTTCTCTCGGGCCCGCGCTTTACGGTACCGCTTTGTTCCCTTCAGTGGGGGAGACTTCGGCTGCGGGGCCGGACACAGTGGGTGCATCATGCGGTAGTAGTCGTGATCAATAATGTAGTTCAGGTATTCCTGGAGCGTGGCATAGTTGACATGTTGATCGTGGTATCCTGCCACAGGCCCTGATTGCTTCGACTCGAAGTCATTGTGGTGGTATAGCTTTGTATGATTGCAGTTGTCATCGGCTAGAATCCGCCAACTGCTCCAGGGCGAAGAAATAGAAATGAAGTTTCTGCGAAGACTGACTGAGAGCCCCTTCTGCCGGCAGATCTTCATCAATGCTTCCTCCTCTGTATGGAAGAGGCCGATAAGGGGATTACAGACTTTGCACAGACGATAGCCGGCTGCGTGAGCTTCAGCAAGCGTCTGGAAAGTGCCCAGGTGCTCCTCCTCGATTGCCAAGTGATACCTGCAATCTTCTGCATGGATGATTTTGCTTCTACTATTTTTGCTGTAATAGTACATTGAGACACCTCCTTCGAATTCTGGCATCAGAATATCATCTTTGGTGTCCCATAATCAGTACTTTATCAAACGACAGGCGTCTTTTGTCGTTGACGTTAAATGAATATAGATATCACAGCCAGCAAGACTAGCAATGCAATGCATACCGCCATAATCGGATGATTCACAACCATGTAGTCGATTATTGATAAATCCCGATTATACACTGCTTTCTGCGCATGTCGCGCTGCCTTATATCCATCAATCACGTCATTTATTAACCAGAGAGCAACTATGATAAGCAGAATTGCCATATAATTCACCTTCAATACAGACGAGTGGAACCGATGTAAAGATGGGCCGCAGGTCACACATTCACTTCATTTGATTTAATCCAATAACGCAATCTGATTCTCAAGTTCTTGGATTTGATCCGTGAGTTCATCCCGTTGCGCCTCCCAACGGTCATGGGCAGTGCTGAAAAAGTCTTCCGGTTCAGCGAGATCCAAATTGAACAGCCTATCATTTAGTTCCTCCAGCTGCGTATGCAAATCCTCAAGCTCTCCAATATGAGGGCCGCCTGCCCCCCTGATTTCTTCTTCATCATTTTCAATAAGGTCCTGCATGATAGCAAAGCCGATGCCGGCCTCGATGCTGTCGGTCTCTCCATCTCTGTTGAAATCAAACAGCCCGCCAAATAAGTTATCAAACATGTTGACCCTCCTGCTAATTTTCCGGATAAATTATCGCTGCTCAGGTATTCCGCTACGGATTGCATCGCTTGCATGGGTCATACCCCATAGAAATCAGATTTTCCCTGGATCCGTGGTAGTCTTCCCGGTTGGATGCTTTGATGTCATCGGCACTAGGGCACGAAGGCAGGTGGAACTTCTTCGTGTTCTTGTTCAGCACATAGTCTGCCTGGGTGGTTGATGTCCCAGTCTGCGAATTTGCTGAAGGATCCTGCACTGACGGCAGAGTTGTCGTCTCCGTCGCAGCGGTGTTGCCATCAAGAGCACTATCACCTGTGGCATAGTTGATAGTCACTCCCGGCTGCACATTGTAGGCATAGACACAAAAGCAGATATCGTCGCCGGTATCCTCGACGGAGTATCCCTCCATCAAGACACCGCTGGCCAGCAGGTTGTCGCCTTCAAATATAGGAGTGACGCGATAGAGGACATGGTTGTTCGTTTCCTGGACATAGTCTGCTATCATGTTCTCAAAGGGGAGCATACCATCGATGTTTAGATATCGGGTTCCGGTGATCAGATTCTCCTCATTCGCATTTTCACCGGTCAACTGGTAGCCGATAAGGTGGCAACGATTATAGAGATACTTCCCATCCACACAATCATATTTGACGGTATGCCAACCAGTCGGCTTTACTTGACCAATGCTACCCCGGTCCTCTGTGGGCATGATATCCTGCCCGATGCAGGCATAGGCAATGCCACAGCGTCCCAGATCATCCAGTGGGCTGTAGAACTCAAAAGAGGATGTTGTAAGATCCTCGGCAGTGAAGTAAGGAATGTTCCCATTAATTGCTACATAGGCAGACCCAGAATAAGTCGGCACGCCAACGACTGAGAATGTCGTACTGGACGTGATTTCATCCGGTTTCGCAGCTATCGGCGATTCTGACGTATTGGAATCATCAGCGAGGCCATCGCGTTCAGGTTCAATAGACTGTGATGGCGTATCACCACCAATCGGATCCGTGACCTGTTGTGAGTCTGAATTTACACTCGGAACTGCCTGATCAACACCGCAGCCAGTCAAAATGGAGATTGTCAGGACCATCGCAAGAAGTGCGGATATCCATCTCTTTTTCATCTCTCATATACCTCCATCGCAATTTTCAGATGCGAGCTGCCGGGGAACTCCTCTGAAGCAGCCAGGTGCCAAGTGGATAAATCAATCCCAAACTTTAAGTCAGACGGGTAGTAGCGATTCCACCGGAACACGATTACCTTCTGAATCTTATCTTCATAAGGCTTCACATCCTCGCGTTCAACAAAACAGTAGTCATCAATGTCTGCTTTAATGAGATAATCATCGTCAGCCAAAATATTGCTGCAGGAGAATAATTTTTGTGAATATGGCGCCATCCGCAGTTTACTGTCCGCTGTTAGACATTCTATTCGCTCTACAAGCACGCGGTCCTGACTTTGCCGCCTATGATTGAATGCCATACCATTTTGATCGTCAATACAGACTATGAGTATCATCTGAATTGCCCCCATAACCCAAATTGCAGTCGCTAGACGGATGTTTCCTTCTGCCGTAGATTATAAAAAGGATGCTGTCCCATTATCAGGACAGCATCCCAGCAGATTCATAGGCATCCTCCCAGTAGAAGGCCCTCATTCCATGCCGATCGATTTTCTTTGTGAGAGTGATGAGTCTGGGTGATGAAAGAGGCTCACCGCTCTCCAGGAGCCGCTCCCCCTGGCATCTGTATCGCATGATCCAGAACCAATGGTATTCGATCAGAAAGGCAATGCATGCTGCTCGAAATCTGTCCATCTTTCTTCCTCCTTGTCATTCTATCAGATAGATAATCTATCTACAAGTAAGAGTATAGTTGAATAGAAATAAATAATTTGACGAAATCTGTCGAGCGCAAGATTATTTTGTGAGAGAATCAAAAAAAGAGGCGGAACAACAAAAATCGGGGAAGTCCTGTAACGGACTTCCCCGATCTCGTACATAAAGTGGAATAATTGGTTTATGCTACATCATTTATGGTCACCGGCTGCGTCTTCGATGATCACATCGAAAAGCCGTTTCACTCTGCGCTGCTCATATGGAGAGAGTTTCGCCAATTTTTCTGTGATTTCAGAACTAATGATGACAGATGACACTGTCAGTACATCCACGAGCAGAGAATTTGCGTCTACTTCAAGAGCATTGGCAATGGCAACGAAGGTTTCAAACTTCGGGACCTTATCGCCGCACTCAATATTACTCAGGTACTTGGTTGAAATATCCACCTTGGCTGCCAGCTGAGACTGTGTCATACGGCGTGTCTTCCGCACCTGCTGGATCCGCTGTCCTATCTTCGCTGCGTCCAACTTCACACCTCCTAATAGATAGAGTATCTTTCAATTAGGAGTATAAAATGCAGCCGAGGCAATTCAAATCCACCAGTCCTAAGACTATCTAGCTACTTCTAAGACTATCTCATTTTTTGAAACTATCAGTCACACACAAGTATTGATGACATGCCCTCTTTGGTTTTCTGGAATGAGAGATAAGAAGTTTTTCATTTATGAACTTGGAAGTATGTCTCGCCATACCGATAGACTCCAAAGTCTTGATAGAATTGTTCCTTCTCTGTCTTATTCTCCTTAGAGTGGGTCCTTCTTGTGGGGCCATCCTGGACCGGCCCCCAGTCCTAAAAATGGGCGGACGCTCCCCTTGGTGGGAGCGTCCGTTTTTATCAGTTACAGGAGCCGATAGAGGTTTGAGGTACATCCACCGTTGCTCCGCTGCCTAGGGAGCTTGGCGATCAGTTCTTCACGGCATAGTTCCGCCAGCGCTCTCTTGACGGTGGAGCGGGATAAGCCCAGCTCCACCGCGATGGTATTGATTCCGGGCCAGCAGGTTCCGTTGCTGTCCGCCCGGTCCTTCAGATACATATAGACCGCTCTGGCCCGATGGTTCAGGTCAGAGCGGTAGATTTTTTCAAAATGTCCCATGGTTGCGCTCCTTCTCTGTATCCGTACGCAGGTCGACGGATTTCGGCTGCTCTGGGTCGTTTTTGTCATTTCGCAGACCATCGGATGCAGGAGGCGAGTCTGTGTCAACGGTTTCAGCCTGAACTGCCGTCTGATTACGGACATGTGCATCGATGGCTTCCTCCAGCTCACTCTTGCTGGCATATGCCACCTTTCGCGCAGCTTTCTCCGGCAGGACATAGGGTTCTCCGAAGGTGATGCCCCATTCCAGAAAGAGCCGCAGGCGGGTTCGCATGGGGTGCGAACCTGTCTTCATCACAATAAACTGCCCCTTGGGGATAGACTTGAGTTCGTCCGGTGTCATCAGTGGTCGTTCGATCATCTGGAGTGACTGGCTGGGATCGTTCTTTCCCCGACTGATGGAACCGCTCATGACTGTTCGGTTCCCAAGGGCCTTGGACAGCACCTCCGCAGTCTGGCTGTTAGGTGCAAAACCGCCGAAGATGGTGTCCTGCACGTTATCCTGAATAATCTCCGCACCCTCCTTGCCGTAGTTCTTCTCCAGCTGAGCAAGGCTTTGGATGATGGGTACCAACGTCAACTTTCGGGACCGACCGGCAGAAAAGAGGGGCAAGATGTCAAAGGCAGGCATAGTGCCCAGCTCGTCGCAGAACAGTACCACGCGATTTTTCAGCTTACCGCCATTTTCATCTGCAACCGCAAACAATTCCCGGCTGAGGGTCTGGATCATAAGGCCCGCCATAAAATTCTTGCTGGGATCCTCCTCAGGGAGAATGAGAAAAATGGCGGACTTTCTACTGGCGAAGGATTCAGCGTTGATGGCACTGTCAAAGCAGAGAACCTGCTCCAGCTCCGAATCCAAAAAAGCGTTGAGCCGGGATAGGACCGTGGACATGACAGACATCATCGCCTGATCCGCACTGTTCAAAGCCGCCCCAGCAAACCATCTGGCCTTGTGGGTGTCGGGCAGCTTGTTCATCAGCATTTGGAAACCGTTTTTCCCTTTTGGGGATTTACTGGGTGCCAGGAGGTCCTGCACTAGCTTAAACACGCTGACGATGTGCCGCCGCTCTGTCTCGGTTTCCTTGTCAGGGGGCAGGTACTCCGCCAGAAGCAGAACCACAGCGGTGAGCAGGCCCTCAGCGGCGTCATAGAAGAAGGCGTTCTGCCCGTACTGAGAGGCATCTCCATCCGGATTGACGATGGTCTTAGCGAGGATCTTGGCATACTTCTCCGCCTTGGCGCGGGCGGCAATGTTTTCAGAATTCTCCCGGCAGATATCCATGTAGTGATTGATGAGAGTCAGCAGATTGTATCCGTCCGAGCGAGTGGGATTCCGTAGGTCTATGACCGCCACCTGATAGCCGTAGCACCGAGCGGCGATGGTTCCGTAGTTTCGCGCCAGATCTCCCTTGGTATCCAGCGCCAGAAAACTCATCCCGCAGGCACAGGCGTACTCCAGATTGGGGTAGAGAAAGAAGGCTGTCTTACCGATGCCGGATGCGCCGATCATCAGGCAGTGGATATCGTCGGTATCCACCAGCGCTTGAATGGCAGGGTGCTTAGAGTCATTCGTTTTCTGCTTGAATATCTTGGTCCTTAGTGAACCGACGGATGGTCCGCTCACACATCCAAGCACTAATCCTTGATCGGTAGGAAGATCCTTTCCTTTACGCCACACCTCGGGACGAAACGGGATGTGCTTGAAGGTCTGCTGGATTTCCTTTTTGGAGGCCCATCGAGCAGTGCCGTGCTGACCATCTCCCACGGTCTTGGATTTGATGTGGTCCAGATTTCCCTGGCCGGTTGTGTGAGAAACAATGGCAATCAGCAAAAAAGCGCCGCCCATGATTAAAAGGGGAATGATCGATTCTATCGTCATGGCCTCACCCCATTTGCTGGACCATCTGTACAGCATGATCCTGTTCGGCCAGTTTGGTCAAGTCATCATTCCAGTCTTTGTTCTCTGGTATCAGGCGGCTTGAGGCAATCTCAAACTGCTCTGCAATCCGCTCGGCCAGGCGAAGACTGGCGGTATGGCCTGCTTTATCATTATCCAGGCAGAGAGACACATCCCGAAGGCCGGGATTGTGTTCCAGCATCCAGAGCACAGGCAGGCAGGAGGTTCCGCAGCAGGCCACGTAGCTGTGTTGCTGCCAGTCCTCTGGGTAGAGTGTGATATAGGAGAGCAAATCGATAGGCCCCTCAAACACATAGAGCCGGTCACTGACACCAGTCCAATGGAAGCTGCACCGCGGGTCACTACACTCCACATTGATGCGGAAGGTCTTGCCTGTGTCATGGGTGCTTCGCTTGTGGGCATGACGGGCAACGCCGTGTTCATCCTTCCCGACGAACACGGCGTTGTGATATTTTTCGTCTTCGTAGATCAGTCCCACATGGACGAATGCGTTCAGCACTTCCCGCTGGATGTGTCGTTTTTTGAGCAGATAGGCATAGACCCGACGCATGGTGTAGTTGGCAGGCGGCAGCTCGAACTGCTTCTTTTCCACCTCAGGCCGCTTTCCTGCTGGTGAGCAAGCTCCTGCCGACAGTCCATCCAGCAGAAGCGTGACGGCATCCGGATAGCTGAGGTGGTAAAATGTCTGCGCGAAGGAAATCGGGCCTCCGCCTTTTTCCGCCTCGTGGTCGTACCACTCATTTCCCCGGACAGTGATGCTGTGGTCGCTGTCCAGCCGCTTTTCATGACCGGATGGCAGCAGCTTCTCTCCACGATGCCGCAAGAATTCCACCAAGTCCACAGAGGCGGCAAGCCGTTTTTGCTCCTCGGTAAAGTGGATGTAGGGCATGATCGTTCACCTCATTTCTGATTTTATCAACTCATACGTATCTCCTGATTTTCGTGGTCATCCGGCTTGTGGCCCATGGCGATTTTCTTCTCCCGGATGCGCTGGCGCAGCTTACTGTCTGTGAACTGGATCGAGGCAATGGGTCCTCTGGTCGACTGCTCCTGGAATATCCTGCTCATGTGGTGCAGGAGGCGTGTAGCCACCGACAGCACAGAGGGGCCACGGAGGTGTTTCATCCGTTCCAGGGTTGCGTGGGCAGCCTCATTTCCTTGCGCTGCGGACTGCTTCAGCCAACGAACAGCGGTATCATAATCCGGCGACACCTGCTCTCCCAGCAGG
>ERZ1027125.421-NODE-421-length-18434-cov-10.439795_pt1 | contig 18434 bp, 19 predicted proteins | sample MGYA00519249_ERZ1027125 | MGnify/ENA primary metagenome ERZ1027125 (study PRJEB26926, sample SAMN06164580) | human gut metagenome | biome: ENVO:00009003; feature: ENVO:2100002; material: ENVO:00002003 | host: Homo sapiens | place: USA | collected 2012 ... | reverse complement strand
CTGGTCGGCCAGTACGCCGCCAGCCGCGCCAAGCGCCGCTTTGATAAGACCCATTATTTCTTACTTCCTTTCTCGTTTTTTATGCCCACGGATCTTCCGCTGCGGGAATGCGGATGCCGCTGAGGATGCTTGAATACTCCCACAGGAACCATTCGCCGGTGGAGGCCTTCTGCCGCAGCTTCATCGGCCGCGGCGAGTCCGCACCCGCCGTCTTGAGGAACACGCGCAGATACCCCGGCTCGATGTCCTGCGGCCGGGGGTCCGACAACACATTCAGGACATACGGCGCGTTCGGCTTGTAGCCGTTCTGCGGCGTTGCGCCTTCAAAATATGCCAGCGGCAGATAGGCCTTGCCGCGCAGCCGGTCGCGCAGGAACTGCGCATCATACGGCGTCATCGGCTTCGGCCCGCGAAGCAGGTTCATGGCGCTCACGCCGTCTGCCATATTTCTGTCAAACAGAGACAGTGCACACAGGAACAGCGCGCTGATCTTCTCCGGCGTCCGCTGCCCTGCGGCAAGCGCTTCAAACTCCGGAAGGCTCTCCGGGATCTTCTGAATGATGATCTGCATATGCTCTCTCCTTTCTAAAGCGTGTCGATCACGCCCGCAAGATACGTCGGCGACACCGACGCATAAATGAAATTGTCCACCAGCCGATCCTTCACAGCCTGCCGCACATCCGCGGCAAGCATTTCGTCCGCGTTCTCATCTACCAGCAGGAGTGTCTTGCAGTCCCACCCGAGCTTTTTCACGTCGCTTTGAATTTTCAGTCGTTCGCTCAGCTTCCAAACGCCCTGACGGATGACCTCCATCACAAGCACGTTCGCATGGCAGGCGCGGCACAGGGAGACGGTCTCCTCCGGTTTTGAAGAACGGTAGACGACAAAATCCGGATCACAGCCCGTCAGCGCCTGCATCACTGCCTCCGCCAAAAGGCCGCCCTTCATATCCAGCACAATTCTTCGCATCGCTGCTTTCCACCGCCTTTCGCTTCTTATGGATTCTGCATTTTTATTGTAGCGGAAAAGGCCCGTCTCCGCCCCCGCCAGTTGGATAGGTTTTGGAAATATTTTTTCCTGCTGCATAAAAAAGTGCCGTCTCAAGCGAAAAACCTGAGGCAGCACCTTATATTGCTTGCTTATTTCATTCCTCCGACAGGTCTGCGATCAGCTTCACATCGCTGACCGCCAGCGCAAGCTGGAGCTTGTTTTCCAGTCCCGTCTTTTGGAGCATATTTGCCACATGAAATTTCACAGTCGACATTTCACAGCCCATTTCTGCCGCAATGCGCGTATAGGACAGGCCGCGCAGCAAATGCCGCAGCACCTTCAGCTCCGTCTTTGTAAATTCCGTGCTTTTTGCCATTCCGACCTCGACCGTCGGCGGCGCATCCGGGAAGATGTGCTTCCCTGCCATCGTCTGCCGGACGACCTCCATGAGGCGGTTTTTCTCAGAATCCTTGTACCAGAGGCTGTCCGCTCCGGCGGCCTTTGCCTCCTCAAGCACCGCGCCGTCGATCAGCGAGGTCACAACGACAATGACGATCTCCGGGTGCATGGCTTTGATCTGGCGAACAGCCGTCAGGCCGTTCTCGCGGTGCTCTGTCTGGACGTCCATCAAAATGAGATCCACCTGCGTGGTCCTGCACACCTCGACCGCCTGCTTCGCGCCGGAAATGGACGCAACGATCTGATGGCCGTCCTCCGCACGGAAGTAACTTTCAAGCAAACTGCGGATCATGGTCTGGTCTTCAACGATCATCACTTTCATGTGCTGTTTCCTCCTTTTCCGGCAGACTGAGCATCAGCTTGAAATCAGGACTGCTCCGGATCTCCATGCTGCCGCCCGCCTCCTCCACGCGCAGCCGCAGCATCGAAAGGCCGCCACCCTCCGTGATCTCCCCTTTGGGCGGCGCACCGTTGTTGCTCAGGAACATATCCGTGCAGCCGCGCTCCTGCCAGAGCTGCACATACAGCTCCGTGCCGCCCGCGTGGCGAACGCAGTTTGCCGTACATTCGCGGATCGCCAGCGCGGCCAATGCACGGAGCTTCTGCGATCTCGGCAGTTTTCCTTCCACAAGCACCCTGACGCCCATCTCCCCCGCGCGCCGGATCGCCGCCTCCAGCGGTTCCGACTCCGGCTCCACCGTCATCTGATTGGAGCGGTAGAGAACGGTGATGGACTGCTCCCAAAGGGCGGCATTTGCCCGGATCTCCTCCAGGCTTGCCTTCCGCAGCAGCGCCCGCCGCGCCGAGAGGATGCTGTAGCCGATGTCGTCATGGACGCGGAGCTTCATTGCCAGCGTCTCCTCCTCGCGGATGATCTCCGGCATCTGCTCAAAAAGCGTCCGCAGGCGTTCGTTCGCCTCGGTCAGCTTTGCGTTTTCTTCCCTGAGCTGTGTTTGCTTCCGGATTAACTCCGTGACATCCGCAGCGGTGACCTGAGTATAACGGATCCCGGCCTTCGTTGTGATCTTCTCCTGCGCAAAGCGCATGGCCGTTCCGTCCGGAAGGCGGTAGATGCGAAGCTGCGGACTGAGGCAGTGCACGTCCGCAGGCGGCGACCGGAGCGCGTCCTCCATTTCCGAAAGCGTCTGAATGCCGCCTTTTCTCAGAAAATTTGAGATGGCAAGCATCCGGTGATTGATGAGCCGCACCACGCCGTTTTCATCGAAGAAGCACGCCGCAATGGGCAGGCTGTCGAAGCTCTCTTTGATCCTGTCCATACGCGCCTATTTCCCTCCCGATGTTCCGAGTTTTCGGACGATGTACTGTAGTCCGTCCTCCTCCAGCTCCCATTCCACGCCGGGGAACTGTTCCTGCAAGCCGGAAAGTGAGCGCGTGTCCGCCGCGCAAAGACGCAGCTCCGCCTCGCTTCCGGCCTCGATGAAGATCAGAAGCGAGCGAAGCGACTCCAGACCGGCCTCCACGACGGCCTCGAACAGGTCGTATGCCTGCGCCGCCTGCTCAATAGTAAGCTGCCGATCACCATGGACGAATGCCTTACAGTCCACGCCGTACAAATTGAGGTTTTCGACCGACTCATTGAGGCACAGGCGAAGCTCCTGCGCGGAGATCGCGCCGCGCTGCACGCCGACAAAGATGAGGTTGTTTCTGCGCTTGATATACGTCCCGATGAGGATGACCTGTCCAAGCAGCCGTCTGGCTCTTTCGGGGTCCTCCGTCCGCTGCAATTCGGTCAGCCGGTCGCGCAGCATGGAAATCTGCCGGGCGGTCTGCGCCTCCATCATGTCGTACAGGTGGTTTTCCTCGGTCAGCTTCAGAAGCCTCGCACGCTGTGCATTTTCCGCTGCGAGAATGTCGCCGGTGTCGCGAAGCTCGTCCCTTGTCATCTCCAGCTCCTGCCGGAGCTGATTGAGCTCGGAAACGTCCTCCTTCCAGAACACCCAGCCGCGCCGCAGCGCGTGGCGCTTCAAAAGCGTATCGCCGCTGAGACGGACGCTGTCCTGCTGCATGCTCCGCAGCTCGCTCTGCGGCAGCGGCTGCTGCATCGCGGCGGAGACAAACTGCGGGCAAAGCGCCCTGTCCGTGATCTGGACCGGCAGGCTCGTCGCCTCAAACAGCTCGTCGTAGCCGAGATTGGACTGAATGAGCCCGCATTGGATGCAGCTTTCAAAAATGCTGGCAAAAATCAGGCAGAGCGTCACGGTCATGTCTCCTGCGATCACCCAGACCCAGTGCGTCCCGCGCACATACGCGACGGCATAGCCCACCGACATGACAAGCGGAACGAGCGGCAGCCAGCGAAAACGTCTGCTGTGCGGAATACGGCAGTTGTGCAGGATCATCGTGATGGAAACCACGGCGCACAAAAACTCCCACATCACCACGAGGAAATACCCGGCCTTGTAGCGATAATCCTGATCTGACATGACGCCGGACGGAAAGAAAAATACGAACTGATGCAGGTCGTTTGTCAGCACAAGCAGCAGCAGGAGCGTCGTCGGCAGGTAGAGCAGCTTCGTCCATCGCGGGAGCTGAAAATCCTCCGCCTTGCCCAGTGACAGAGAGACAAACATGGACAGCATCGGGATAAACAGCATGGGCAGATAGTAGCAATACCACAGCAGGCGCTCTGCATCCACATTGTCAATGGAGAACTTGACGGAGCGCAGCAGCAGCCACAGCATCATCAGCGCAGCGATCATCAGCAGATAGCGCCGCACGTGGGTCTGCACGATGCGAAAGCGGATAGACAGCCCCCATGCTCCGAACAGAAAGACATAGATCCCGCTGCGCAGATAGTTCCATCCGTGGTCGTGAAAATCCGTCCGGCTGGCCCAGCGCGTCCACATCGCAAGGGCAATGAGCAGCGCCGCACAGAGCCCGTACCGGATGCTCTTTTTTGTTGCCTTGCTCATACCGCGCCTCCCATGCCGTCCGCCAAGCGGCGTCCATCCGATTTGGTAAGTCTCAGTATAACATAGGAAAAAGAAGGTTTCAACCGCACCCGGATATCCTTTACGGCAGAAAAAGCGCCGCCTCCCACGAGGCGGCGCCGAAAATGCAGATTTAACTCTCAGCGCGGCTGCAATAGACCGTCACGCGCGCCTCCTTGCTGACCGTGCAGGTGTAGAGCACAAGCGGATAACCGCTGTTTTGGACAGCGTCCACGTCCTCCGGGCTTACCGTTCCGACGGCGCTGACCGTATAGCGGTTGACCGTGCCGTCCATCTCGGTAAAGCGCACGCTGTCGCCTACCTTCATCTCACCGAGTCTTGCAAAGTGTGTCCGGTAATTGTGCGCAGCAATGACAAGGTCGTCCGTCTGCGCGTCGCCGAACTGGCGGCATGGGGAGATCTTCAGCAGCTCATAACTCCAGCTCGACATCACCGGCAGCCGCAGCCCGAGCGACGGAAGCTCCAGATATCCGATAAAATCGTAGCCGGAAGGCATGGCCGCGGGCGTTTGTGCGGGCGCATCCGCTGCCGGTGTCTCGTCCTGCGGAGCCTCCGGCGGCTGCTGCGGAGCTTCCTCAGGGGAACGCCCGGACTCCTGCGCCCATTCGACATCCAGCTGTCTGGACGGCGCTTCGGCGCTTTCATCCGACGTGCGCGCAGCGATCACAGCCTCGATCTCAGCCAGCAGCTTCTCGGCTTCCTGCCCGGCGTTTTGATCTTCCTGCCGATTGTGTGCGAACAGGAGCAGTGCCGATCCGATCAGCACTGCTCCCAGTATCACACAGACAATGCCTGCTTTTTTAGGCATTCTTGCCCTTCTTGCGCTTCGTCGCCATCAGCAGGCCGGACAGGATCAGAACCGCGCCGAGAGCGGCCAGAACGTAGATCGGCCAGTTGAGCTGACCGGTGTCGATCAGCGAATATGTGTTGGTAACGGTCACAACATCACTGCGCACGCGGTAGGACGGTGTGTAGCCCTTGGGAATGTTGGTCTCCACGACCTGCCAGTTGCCGCGGCCGTCGAGCTTCTTCCAGGTGTACGTCCAGTCGTTCCAATCACCGAGGCGCACCGTGTCGTAGACCTTTTCGCCGTCATAGAGCGTGATCGTGACGGAATCGGGGCGATTTTTCGCGTTGTCACCGCTCCACTGCTTCACGACTGTGATCTCCTCCGGAGGTGTCGGCTTCACAGGCGGGTTGGGAGGCGTGGGGACGTAGATACGCGAGTTGATGATCGTCGTCGTGTTGCCTTCCGTCTGGTAGCTGACTCTGTAACCGGCAGGCACCTGTGCCTCCTCGACCGTCCAGACATGCCCCTCGACCAGACGGTCAAAGGTATATGTCCAGCCGTTTTCCGCGTTCAGCTCCTGAGTCCTTTCCACCTTGCCGTCCTTGAGGAGGTTGACGGTGATCTCGTCTCCGGCGTGCAGCCAATTTCCGTCTGCCCAGACCTTGCGAACCGTCAACTGGCTTTCGTTGAAGGCTTCGACATGGAAGACCCAGTCGACCTCGCCCACGCGGTTGGCAAACTTGTTGTCAAGCTCAATGGGGACGCTCAGTTCAACCTTCAGCTTCGCGGTCTCGCCGGTGCGGAACGTGCCGAGCGGCGTATTTTCCTGAAGGCCGCCGAGTTCGTCAGCCTTCGCGTCAAAGATCAGCGTTTCGCCGTTCCAGACCTTCATGGAAAGCTGCTTGAGGAACTCCGTCATCGTTGCGAGGGTCTCTTTTTCCGCGACCTTCTCACTGAGCGGATTTTCCTCGCCGTGCGGGACGGCGCGCATGTAGAGATTCACGAAGTCGCAGTCCGTGGCGGCATTTTTGAATGTGATCTCCTCGGTCAGCACGTCGCCGGGCATCACGCCCTTGAAGTTTCCGAACAGGTCGGTCGCCGTGTAGTCGCTGCCGGGCTGGAATTCGAAGCCGTCCTTTTGTCCCTTGAACGTGATCGACGCATCCGCCGCAAACGCATTTGCGGCAAGGCCGGCCAGCAGAACGAGCACCATCAGGAACGTGAAAATCGATTTGAAAGTCTTTTTCATATTCCCACCCCCTTAAGTGCCGCTGTAAGCAGTGACTCTGCCCTCTGAAATGGTGACGCCCCAAGCCTCCCCGACTGCCTTTGCGGGCACACTCTGGATGGCCTCCGCCATCACGTCAATGGACTGATGACCTCCATCAGCATCGGTGTATTCGGCAGTTAGCGTCATGCTGTCCGTCAGATTGGTCGCAGGCATTTTGCCCGCTGCGACCGGCAGCATATAGTAGTAATAGTCACCGAATTTTACCCAATTTGCACCCAAGGTGAAGTTGGGAAGCGTTGCCGTGCCGCCGATGTGCTGACCCTGCTTGTTCGTCCGGTAGGTCACCAGCTTGACGCGGATGTAGGCGTCAATGTCGCCGGTGTTCTTCACATTGACGCTGCTTTTCACAGTGCCGTTAAAGCTTTCAGTCACCTCACAAGCCACCTTGGAGGGATTGAATGTGTTCGTGATGGGCGCATCCTTTGTGGTGAGCCATGCAACGGTGCCGCTGATCGCCAGTGCCAGAAGCAATGCCGTGGCAATGACCATCGCGGTCAGTCTGCCTGTGTGGTGCGCTTTTCTGCGCACCGGCCGTGCCTTCGCTCCATCGTGCTTGCCTTCGAATTGGCCTTTATACATCATCGTCCCCTCCTTTCTCAGTGACTCACGCCGAAGATGTTCCTGACTACCTGACTAAAGCCGTTGAGCCAGTAAATCTTGCCGTTGGCGGTGTTCGTGCAGGTGATCTCACCGGCAGGATTGTCTGCGGACAGGATCGCCGCAGTGCCATTGTCTGCGGTATAGCGCCAGCTCCAGCCGGTGTTTTCCTGAATGGTGTATGTGCCGACCGGCAATTCAACGAGGGTTTCGGTGCCGTTGCCCCAGACGGTCACTTCGGAATACTTCACGCCGTCCTTGTACACATCAAACACATAGGATTCATTGTCTGCGCCGCCGGTCTTGTTGATGGTCAGCGTACAGGTCTTGACGTGAATCAGGAACTTCATACCATCGGGGAGTATGCAGGTCTGATTCTCACAAGGCTGATGCTTGAAATTTGTATAGGTGGTCACATCCGTGCCGCCGATCTTTACAGCCACATCAACGCCAATGTCCTGCTTGGTGTTGATTTTGTTGTTGTCGATCTTGCCAGCCTCCGGCGTGTAGGTGAAGTCCAACTCTGGCTTTGCGCCAATCATGGTCACCGCTGTATCCAATGTAGTTCCGCGCTTCCATTCGGTCTTTGTGAGATTATCGCTAAGTTCAGGCACATCCGCGCCGTAGTAGCCCTCGGAATCCTTGAACGTCAGCTCCGGCTTAAAGACGTTGATCTTGCCCGGAGCGTTTCCCGTTTTTTGAGTTACACTTCCCTCATTTTTCGGTGCGACCGTGACTTCGATGGTATAGGTCGTATCAGCAGTCAGGTCTTTCAGGCCGTCAGGCGAAATCGTGTTGCCATCTTTGTCCTTGACCGTCACTGTGATATCCACAAACGCTGTCTGCCATTCGTCAAGGCCGTAATTTTGATCTGCCCTGCTCAAATCAAGCGGAATATCACCGACCATGACGGTCGCACCATTTTTAAGGTCATCGGCGTTCACGCCGCCCAGCAGATACACGTTCTTGTCCTCAGCCGCCACTGTCACGTCCTGAATCGGGACATCGACCGTCGGCTGCTCAAAGGTGATGACAGGTGTCGTAGCAGAGCCATTCTCATAGACGCCCGCGTTGTCATTCGTGGGAACACCGTTGCCGCCCAAGAAACCGGGTTTGGGATCGACTGTGAAGGTAATGACGAGCTTCTTGCCACGGTAAGTAACGCTGCCGTCCGTGCCCGTCTCTGTGCCGCACCAGTTTTCGGAGAAGTTGAAGCCAGTCACACTGACCTGATCGCCGGTGACTGCGGCAGACGCGCCGCCGCTACCGCTGCTGGCGCTGCTCCATGTGTAGGTATCCCCGGTCATTCCGGTGCAGTCATACGTATCAAGCCGAATGTCACTTGCTGATGCACCGGCAGGCAGCGTGAAGTACGGGGAGATAATGTCCTTAATGACTGTCTCGCTGCCAAGCGTCGTTGACGAGCCGCCTGTTGTGATGTTGTTGGAAATTTGCTGGAAGATGCTGTTCAGAGAATCCGCATCACCGGCAGAAAGGTAATAGCTGGGATAGTTAGGCGTGCCATTGTTGGAGGAAACCTGCTGCATGAACCAGTTGGCCTTCTCCGTTTCGTCTCCATTCTGGTTACCGTGACTGCTGGCATCCGCACCGAAGAAAATACCGATGGAATAGACTGTTGCACCATAGGTGTTCTTAATGGCGTCTGCCTTGTTAATCGCAGCATTGGCTACATCCATTTGGAATCCGGTCGAATTTGTCGGAGAGCCATCGGTAAAGACGATCACGACACGGTTGCGCGTTTCACCAGCTGGAACCGGATTGGCATTCAGGATCCGCTCTGCCATATCCATGCCCAGGTCGGTTCTGGTGGCGCCATTTGCCGCCAAGGCCTTGATAGCCGCATTGACCATATTTTGTCCATTTTGCGTGCCCATGGGCTGAAGAACATCTTTCAGATTCTGATTTATAATACTATTGTAAGCCACGCCCACAGAGCCGCTATTACTTCCCGCGATGGGAAGCAGCTCTGTATTGTTTCCATATCCGCTCTTGCTCGCAAAGCCAACAACTGCAATGCGATGTTTTACATCATCGGCTGTGCCAATAGTATTGTCATCGCCTGCCGCCTTAGCAGCAACCGCGCCAATAAACGCATTTGCCGCGCTTTTCAGAGCATCAATCCGCTTTCCGCCAGCACTACTGCTATATTCCCGTTTATAGAATTGCGTATTAGGAGTGGTATCAGCTCCAATCGAATCGACGATCTTCGTTGTAGTTCCATCCAGCGTATAGGAATAGGTGTACTTAATTTGGGACTGATAGAGAGGGGCATAGCTATCATAAAACGTTGGGGTTTCCGATGAACCAGATCCACTACCTATTTTGCTTCCGTCAACATAGTATGTGTAGTTGAACACAAAGAATCCTAACTCTCTCTCTACTTTAACTTTTTTATACAACCCATTAACCAAACAATAAAGATTGTCTTGATTAGAATAGTAATCACTGTTGTCCCAGCCGGAAATAGCGGTATATACCATCTCCTGTTCTACGGAAACGGCAACATACACGTCATTACTCAGCTTATACCACAAATTAGAGTCGCCACCATTGTGCCGTAGCTTGAAATAATCTTTATTATTATAGTTCTTCTTTTTATACTCCTTGTATTTATATCCGCCCATCGGATCATCCATGGAGCCGGACTGATCCAGCACCAGAATGATATCCGTGGGGACATCTTTGGTTTGTGTGGTCGTTTGCTGCGAGCCGGTGGCGAAGGCTTCCAGCGTGATGGTATAGGAGCCGTCGTCATTGCGTGTTGCCGTTTTGTTGTACCGCATGCCGCTGTCGCCCGGCTGATCTGCATAGGCGGTCGAAGCAGGGACGAACAACGTGAAGAAAAGGGACAGGCATAGAATCAGCGATAGAATTTTCTTCTTTTTCATACTCTGCCTCCTTATCTTCCGCCGGTGACGGGTTCGCCAAAGGGCGCAACATAAGTGTAGTTCACGGTCGGACGGCAAATCTCGCTCTCCACGGGCGGTTCGGATTCCTCAATGGTGATGGGCGGCAGCGGTTCCGGCATCAGCGCCGTCAAATGTGCCTCAATCAGAGCAATCTGCTCCTCAGTCAGCAGGGCAAGCGCTTCCTCGGAAGCTGCCTCGATGATGGCTTCCGCCTCCTCGATGGTCATGCACGCCATGATCCTGTCAAACAGGTGGCAGGGGCAGGTGCAGAACGGATCTTCGCAGCCATCAAAACAGGTGGGGATGTGTTTCGAGTCCTGTGCCTCGGGCTCCTCATACAAGGGGCAGTCGAGCTGGTGCGGCTCGCCCTCCTCGGGCTGCGGGTCGCAGGTGCAGACCGGCTCATCCGGATTTTCCGGATTTTCCGGGTCTTCGGGGAGCTCCGGGTCTTCCGGAAGCTCCTGGTCGATCGGGCCGTCGTAGGGCTCCGGTTCTTCTTCTTCGCCCTCTGCGCCCGGTTCTTCCGGCGTCAGCGAGACTTCGTCGGACGTGCCGTCCGAATCGGACGAAAGTGCCAGCGTCGTCGGAAGCGTCACACTGACGATCAGCACAAGGCAGAGCAGAAGCGTCAGGAATTTCTTCTTCGTCATGTTGCTACCTCCTTACGGCGTTGTTGTCGGCCAACCGGCGGCCTCCAGCGCGTTTTTGCCGTTGTTCGCGCTCTGTACAGCCTGCGCCGCAATGTCCACGGTCGCAGTCGCGTTCTGGTACTCGTTGCCCATGTCGGACTTGAATGTCACGGCTGTGAAGATCGGCTCTGTCACCTCACCGGGCTTCAATACCCTGTTGTAGTAATAGAAGCCGTCCTTCTCCGTCCAGTCCGTCTTGTTCAGCGCCAGCTCGACCAGTTCGGGGTTCGCCTCCCCCTCACCTTTCAGCTCGATTCTTTTGGTGACGGATACGCGGATCCACGCATCGGACGCGCCGGTGTTTTTGACCTCGGCGATCTTCGTGACCGTTGCGCCGGGCATGATGCCCTCCAGATCTTCAAAGGGCTGCGTCTTTTCCGCGTCCGCCCATTCCTGTACAGCGATCTTTACACCGCCGGTGGTGATTACATTGTGTGCCGTTCCCTCGGCGTTAAAATACGCGAGAGTTCCCGCTGCCAGAATTGCGGCGCAAATCACCACCAACGAGATCACAAGCAGTTTTCGCTTCATATGCCATTTCTCCTCTCAGTCTTATTACATATCGCACATGGGGGGTCAGCTGGCCGTAAAGGCCATGCGGGAATACCCGGAGTGCTCCCCGGATACTCCCGTATGGCCTGCACCCCGAGGGGTGCAGAGCCATATTTAGAGAATCTTAGAAGTTTGAGAATCAGGCCGCATCAAATGCAGCAAACGCAGCTTCCCACGTGCCAAAGCCATCTGCCTGCATAGCCTGCGCAACGACCTTAACTTCCTTGAAAGACGTATTGTTGGCATTGTCAATACCGGCAGGAATCGTGACAGTCTGGAACATAGCTGTGGTATCAGCGCCTGCGGCCAGAACGCCATCATACTTCAGGATGAACTTCGCATCGAACTGGCCAATTGTAAATGTATCGCCAGCCTCAACACCAACAACACTCCAGCCCTCACCCAGTTCGCCGACAAGCAGATTCAGCGCGGCCTTGTAGCCGTCATTGGGGAAAGTCTCTTTGAAGTCCGGATAATAAGCGGCAACAAGGTTCATCCAGTTGCTGACGTTGACCGTTGCACGAATATATGCACCATTCTTACCGACGTTGTGGACGATGGGATCCTTGGTCACAACGGCGCCGGGGTAGACGTTATACGCGTTGCTGGTGACGCGGTCGCCCTCGGGATCATTGACGTTGGTTTCGTCGAGCTTGATCTTGACGTCACCCATTGTGAAGGTGTTGGTCGCGGTCTTGGTGTCCGTGAAGTATGCGAGGGATGCGCCCACGACTGCGATCGCGACGAGCGCAATGCAAAGGCATATTGCGGTGATCTTCTTTTTCATGTTCTTCTACTCCTCATCAAAATATAGTATGGTATTTTTCTGCGCCGCGCGCAGTGGGGGACTCAGGGATTGGTGGGGTTCACATTTGCCCACGCCTCGGCAGCGGTAAATTGCGTTGTGCCATCCTTGTAGAGCTGCGATGCGTATGCCGTGATTGTCAATGTGGGGTTTGCAGCCGTGTTATTGTCAATCGCGTTCATCATGTCTTTGGTGACGGTTCCCTTGACGGTGACCTTGTCGTCTTTGAGGACGCCGAACGGCTTGTCGATGTCGGCGGTCTGAACCTTACGATAGTAGACACCATTCTCACCGGTCAGCGCTGTCCAGCCGTCTGCCATTTCATAGGTCATGAAATCATCAAAATTCGCGGATTTTTCCAGCTTCACAAACAGGAAGCACTCCTCACTTCCGGCAAGGACTGTTGCCTTGGGGTCTTTCTGAATGTCATAGCCGGGAATCATCTTGAAATTATTCTTTGTTTCTTTCAGTTCGACCTTGATATCACTGGTGGTGAACGTGTTTGTCACCGTGTCGGACTTCGCAGTCAGCCACGCCAGCGTACCGGCAGCGACGCCGACAACGACCAGAACCATCGCCAGCACCAACGCCAAAACTTTCTTTTTCACACTCGGTTCCTCCTTTTTGCAGGTTTCCATGGTGGGATTGCAGCAGGCGGTCTCGCTCACACGCCCCGCCTGCCGGGACGATTTGCTTGAGGCTTGTCTCAGTTAAATGCCGCCCAAGCCGCATCCGCATTGGCGAAGCCGTCCGCCTGAATTGCGTAGGCGTTGACGGTGATGGTCATGCCCTCGATGGTGGCAAGCTGCTCGTTCGTGATCTCGCCGGGGACGGTGATGGAGTCAAACAGCGCGTCCAGCGCAACATCAGCAGTGGGAGCGGCAACCGCTTCCTTGTACCAGAACTCGTATGTACGGGTGTTGTCCGCGCCCTTGGTGTTGCCTTTGGCGATCCAGTTGGCTGCGTCATAACCGTTGAAGATACTGGTCAGATTCGCGCCATCGGGTGCGAAAATGGCATCCAGTTCATTGGCCTTGCTGAAGGTGACGGTCATCTTGACGTAGCTGGATTCGCTGCCGCTCAGGACGGTGACCATCGGGTCTTTGTTGTAGGTGTGGCCGGGAAGCAGCTTGTAGCTGTTTGCTTTCACACGGTCGGCATTTGCAACCAGAGAGCCATCCGGATTGGCTTTCGCTTCGTCGAGCTTGATGTTGACCTTGCCGACGGTAAAGGTGTTTGTGACCGTATCGGTCGAGGTCAAATATGCCATCGTACCAAAGATCGTCGCTGCAACCAGCAGTACCGCACAAAGCGCCAGAAGCAATGCCTTACTTCTTGTTTTCATTTCGGGACCTCCTTGAAAATAGTGATTTATAGGGAGCCTTTCGGCATTGCCCTCTTACGGGTGCGCGGCGCTCACGGCGTCACGCTGCGCCATCCGGCGCGCCATCAGATCATGGACGGCTTCCTGCTGTTTCTCGCTCAGCGGGCCTTTTTCCGCTGCGCGGCGTATGACCGCAAGCTCCTCGTCCGTCAGCAGATCCTGCGTCTCCTGCCGCAGTCTGCGTGTCAGCGCATCGTCCGGCAGCTGCTCAGGCGCGTTCTCCGCCGGAGCACTTTCCGCGGTGCGAGGCCGACTGAATTTCCCGCCGTGCGCGGATTTCTTCGCCGCACCTCTGCTCTTCCCGGCTGCGCGTGTCTTTTTGCCGCCGTCCGGTTCTTTTTCCTTTTCCCCGTCCGAGAAAATGTCGGGAATGAACACCAGCAGCAAAAGCACCGCGCCTGCCGAGATCGCGACGTACATGCCGGGCGGATGCTGAATGTATTCCGCAAGATACCCAAGATACGGGATAGAAAAGACCGGTTCACCGATCACGTTTTTATAATGTACGAGCGTGCCGTCCTCCGCTTCGTTCGCATCGCCCTTGGTGCGGAAACGAATTACGGTTGCGTCCTCCTCATCCGGGACAACGCCGACGACGCGGTGCGTCGCGACCGTCTTTTCATCGAGCATGAACGTGATGGGCTGACCGGGCTGAATGGTAAACGGGTCAACCTTTTTGACATAGATCAGCGAGCCGGTATGGTATGTCGGCTCCATCGAGCCGGAGAGGACGGTAAAGACCTGCAAACCGAAAATGCGCGCGCCCGCCAACAGGAGCGCCAGCAAGACAACGACGGCAACCAGGACAGTGCTTACGAAATTCCAGATTTTCTTAAGTGTTTTGCTCATTTTTGTCCTTTCCGGCAGAATGTTTCCATTAAAAGTTGTTTTTGCTTTCAAATGGCATCATTCGTCAAATCCCAAAGCAATTTTTCGTTTCCGTTGCCGAAAAAACGGCATTTGGAAACTTTTGTGCGCCTAAAATTCCTGAGTTTCCCTATTTTGTAGTGCAAAATGAACAATATTGCTCGGTCCAGATGCACAATATTTATGTGTGATTTCATCTCGCTGAATCATTATATAGTGGTATTATAGCATGTGCGTTTCATGAAGGCAATAGGAATTTAGTATTTCTAGGAAATTTTGTACGCCTCTTTACATATTTTTTATATGAATTTAGTACAAAATGTTCACTTTATATTTCCAGCCGCGTGGATGCTCAATACGCCTAAAAATTCCGTTTTTATGCAAAAATCGGCTCTGTCCGTTTGGACAGAATCGATAAAGCTTGTTTCAAAATGTCGTATTCAAGAAGTTCAGCGATTTCTGTCCTGCTCAATGAGCAGCTTGAGCGCATCCACCGAAACGCGGACGGACGCCGAGGTATCCTCGCTCATCGTCTGATCAAGCCCGGCCGCCTCACGCTCCTGATTCCAGATCACGTGGAAGCACGAGCCGCAGCGGCAGCCGCGCGCAGCCGCGACGACGAACATGGCCGCCGACTCCATCTCCGAGGCAAGCACACCGAGACGCTTCCACGCCTCCCACTTCTGCAAAAGCTCATAGGAAACCGGCATGGTCTTCGGTGCGTGCTGACCGTAGAACGAGTCCTTGCACTGCACAACGCCGGTATGGACGTCTTTGCCGAGCGCCAGCGCCGCCTGACGCAGCGCGATGGTCACATCGAGATCGGCGACCGCCGGGAACTCGATGGGGGCATACTCCGTTGAGGTGTGCTCAAAGCGGATCGCGCCGGTCGCAACAACGATGTCGCCGGATTTGACCTTCCGATCGATGCCGCCGCAGGTGCCCGTGCGGATAAACGTGTCCGCGCCGATGTTGTGAAGCTCCTCCATGGCGATGGCCGCCGAGGGGCCGCCGATGCCGGTCGAGCAGACCGAGACCTTCTCGCCGAGCAGCTCGCCTGTATAAATATTGTATTCCCGATTCTGCGACACATGGTGCGCGTTGTCAAACAGCGCCGCAATGGCCTCACAGCGGCCCGGGTCGCCGGGTAAGATCACGTAACGGCCGACATCGCCCTCTACGCAATGGATGTGGAACTGCCGTCCTGTATCCTGCATACTATTTCTCCTTCCGTGTGTAGGGATTTGAAGTGCAAAACAGGAACTCGCATCCGCGGAAGCCCTGTTTGATACTTTATTATGTCACATGTCCGCGCAAATAGCAAGCGTTTGTCGCGCTTGTTCGTCAGTGGGGAATGCGCCCGGCGTGTTCCGGCTGCGCCAGAAAACGCTGCGCAATTTCTCCGGCTCCTGTGTTTTTGAGATAGACCACATTGAACTCGTGCGTCCCCGTCAGCGGCGGGCATGTGAACTGCGCCAGATCGGCGCGGCCCTTCACCACGGCCTCATAGAGGAAGCTGACGCCGAAGCCGTCGCGCACCAGCTCCTTGATGATCTCAAACGAGCTGATGGTGATCTTCCGCGCAAAAGACGCGACCGTGTAGCCGCTGTTTTCCAGCTCCCACTCGAAGATCCGTCTGGTTCCGGAGCCTTTCTCGCGCAGAATGATGCACTCGCGCAGAAGCGCCTCCACGCCGATGCGCCTGCCGGCAAACGGATGATCCTTGGCGCAGATGCCGATATACGGCTCGTTCTGAAAGAGCATCCAGTCATAGTGCTGCTTGTCAAAGATCCCCTCGACAACGACGAAGTCCAGTTCGCCATGATTGAGCAGCTCCAGCAGATGCTCGGTGTTGTCCACGAGGTAGTCGATCTGATTTTCCGGCGTCTGCAAGTATTTTTTAATGTATGGCAGCAGCACATACTCCCCGACGGATTTCGTTCCACCGATGCGAAGCGTTGTCTTGGAATCGTCGTGAAGGCGTTTGAGAAGATCCTCCTCATTGTAGCGAAGCGACTGTGCATACTGCTCCATCAGCTCTCCCTGTCTCGTCTTGCGCAGACGCCGGTTGGCGTATGTGAACAGCGTCACGCCGTACTGGTTTTCGAGCGACTGAATGTGCTTGCTGACCGCCGGCTGCGACAGGTTCAGTAGCTCCGCCGCGCGGCCGTAGTGCATGGTGCTGCAAAGCGTCAAAAAGGATTCCAGTCTCTGTTCCATGGCCTCTCCCCCACTCGATCATGATATGGAATCGTTTCATTCCTTTTTATGCATTCATTTTATCATAAAACGGCGATAGAATAAAGGCAACACCGCACAATTCGACAAGCAGATTCGGCGAAAGATTTTTTGTCAAGTCAAGGTTTGAAAAGCGAAGGAATACTGTATGTATTTCGAGCTTTTCAAACCGCAGAATTGGCGGAAAAGATCCGCCGAAGCGCGTAGACGCAGTTGTGCAGTGCTGCCTAAAGGCATAAAAAGAAGAAGGATGGAATGAAGCATCATGCGCAAGGTACTCTCTCTGATCCCCGGAACGCTGTTGGCGCTCGCGATCGCGTTTGCCGCAAAATGGCTGGAGGGGCTTGAAAAGGCCGCGGGGCTGCACATCATCGGCGCCTCCGTCATCGCCCTGTTCATCGGCATGGCCGTAAACGCGGTCTGGAAGCCCAACAGCACCACCGCTCCCGGCATCAAATTCACGTCCAAGAAGCTGCTGAAGTTCGCGATCATTCTTCTGGGCGCGAGTCTGAACATCCGCACGGTCCTGACGGTCGGAAAGTTCTCCCTGACGGTCATGGTCTTTACGCTCGCGACCTGCTTCGGGCTTGGCGCTCTGATCGGCAAGGCGCTGGGGCTCAGCTGGAAGACCAGCAGCCTCATCAATGCCGGAACCGGCATTTGCGGCGGCTCCGCCATTGCCGCCATCGCGCCCGTCATCGAGGCGGACGATATGGACATTGCCTACGGCATGTCCGCGACCTTCCTGTTTGACACCGTGATGGTCGTCGTCTTTCCCCTGCTCGGCAGATGGATGGGCCTTTCCGACGCGGCCTTCGGCCTCTGGGCGGGAACGGCTGTGAACGACACCTCCAGCGTCGTCGCCACCGGCTACGCCTTCAGCGAGGCTGCCGGCGACTTCGCAACCATGGTCAAGCTGACCCGGACGCTCTCCATCATCCCCGCCGTGCTGGTGTTTGCGGCGGTCAATCTGCGCATCAAGCGAAAAGAAAACGCCAATGCAAACGGCGTGCCGGTTCGCATCAGCGCCATTTTCCCGTGGTTTATCCTGGGCTTCCTCGCCATGTCCGCACTGGCAAGCCTGAACCTCCTGCCCGCCGAGGTCGCCTCCGTCATGAAGACCGTCAGCAAATTCCTGATGGTTGCCGCGCTGGCGGCGATCGGCCTCAACACAAACTTCAAGTCTCTGTGCCATTCCGGCGCCAAGCCTATGCTCCACGGCTTCATCGTCTCACTGCTGGTGGTGCTTGTGGCCATCGGCGTGGAGTTCGCCATCGGCATCGCGCCCTGACCGGCAGCCTACAGCCCTCACATGCAAAATCCAATCACCGCAATAAATAAGGATAATGTACAATAACTTGCGCAAAATGAAAACCGCATAAAAGAAGACATAGCTTGCAGGCTCTGGTAGAATGAAGTTACCACACAAACATTCGAAAGGAGCAAGCAAACTATGTCTGAGAAAATTGTACAGCTAAACGAGGAAGTAATCAAGGGCCAAATCAAGGAATTGGTCCGCGGCAGCGTGGAGGAAACCCTGAACGAGCTGCTGGAGAAGGAGGCGGGGTCCCTGACGCAGGCTGCCCGCTACGAGCGCAGCGAGGCCCGCCAGGGCTACCGCGGCGGCCACTATGACCGACCTTACCACCACTTCCGGTGACGTCACGCTCCATATGCCGCGCCTTAAGGGTGTGTCCTTCGAGACTGCCATCATCGAGCGGTATCGCCGCCGGGAGAGCAGCGTGGAGGAGGCCCTCATCGAGATGTATCTGGCAGGCGTCTCCGTGCGCCGTGTGAAGGACATCACCGAGGCGTTGTGGGGCAGCAAGGTCTCGCCCGCCACCATCAGCGAGCTGAACAAGAAAGCCTA
>ERZ1027125.418-NODE-418-length-18534-cov-4.274203_pt1 | contig 18534 bp, 11 predicted proteins | sample MGYA00519249_ERZ1027125 | MGnify/ENA primary metagenome ERZ1027125 (study PRJEB26926, sample SAMN06164580) | human gut metagenome | biome: ENVO:00009003; feature: ENVO:2100002; material: ENVO:00002003 | host: Homo sapiens | place: USA | collected 2012 ... | reverse complement strand
CGAGATAGGCTCCGGTCTCGTGGGCTCGGAGATGTGTATAAGAGACAGATGCGTTGGTTATCCATGCCTCGGACGCGAATACGGGAAGCGTGCACATTCCGTTCGCAGAGAAAACCTTCGCGCACTCGACGAGTTCGTCTATCGTCTGAGGGATCTCAAGACCATTGTTCTGGAATATCTCGGTATTGGCGAAGAAGTTTGCCATCTCGGTGCCGGTAAAGGGGAGGCAGTAGGCATTGCCGTCGGTGAAGAAGACCTTGACCTTCTCGCTCTCGATCACTTTATCAAGGAAGCCGTTTGCCTCAAGCAGGGGGGTCATGTCCTTGATGGCGCCGTACTGGGCGAGGGACGCGATAAGATCGGTGCCGGAGAGGCTGAAAATATCGGGCATGTCGCCGGTCGCGGCCATCGCCTTGAGCGCTACGCCGTCGTCAGCGGGCATGGCCTCGATCTCAATGGTGACGTTGGGGTACTCGTCCTTCAGCTTCTCGACCGCGTAGTCGATACGCTTTATGTTGTCCTCGTCGGAGTAACGTGTGTAGAGGCGAAGAGTGACAGGTTCATCCGCCGCAGCGACGTCTGCCGCGGGAGCATCCGTCTTGGCAGGCTCCTCGGGCTTCGGCTCCGCCGTCTGACCGCAGGCGCACAGCGCGAAGACCATGCTCAGAACCAAAAGCAGTGCAAAAACCTTTTTCATCATTGTTCCTCCAGTTAAATGTATTTCAGCGGGGTCAGCGCGTTCCGCGCGGACGCCCTCCTCATAGGACGAATTGTAGCACATGTTCCGTGATTTTGCAATAAAAAAATAGTTACAATCCGGAAAAATTGAGCAAGTTGAACGTGCGCACCAAGCAAATACCGATCATGTGGGATATTCTGCGGAAAAAATACCGGGACTTTCTGTTGAAAGTCCCGGTATTATATCAATTTTTAGCCTTCCAGACTGACGTACTTCAAAGAGACCCAGCCGTCCTTGGTGCAGCCCCAGGTGGTTTCGCCCACGGTGACCTGATAGAAGATCTTGATGACCTCGTCCGTATACAGCTTGCCGACGGAATCGTAGCCCGTGCCGGGGCCGCTGCGGATGTTCAGCTCGTCGGTGGTGACGATGCCTTCCACGGTCTTGCCCACGTCGGTGCCGTCCTGATAGACATAGCCCATGGAAATCCAGCCCTTGTCGGTGCAGCCCCAGGTGGTGTCGCCGTAGGTGAACTGCTCCAGAACCTTGACCCGGTCGCCGCTGTTGTAGGAGCCGACGGATTCATAGGTGGTGCCGGGGCCGCTGCGGATGCGCAGACCGTCGGTGGTGACGATGCCCTTTGCGGACTTGGTGCCGGTGGTGCCGTCCTGATAGACGTACTTCAGGGAGATCCAGCCCTTGGAGATACGGCCCCAATCGCCGCTCTTTTCCAGAATCTCCACCCGATCGCCGTATTTCAGGCTGCCGACCCGGTCGCCGTCAGTACCGGCAGAGCTGCGGATATTCAGCTCCTGGGTGTTGACGATGCCCTTGGCGACGGTAGTGGTGCTGCCGTTGCCGGCAGTGTTGTTATTGTTGCCGGTGGTGGTCGTCGTGGTGTTGCCGCCGGTGGTAGTGCCGGTGGTGTTGACGTACTCCATCTTGATCCAGCCCTTGTCGGTGCGGCCCCAGCCGTCTTTAGTCTCGAGGATAGTTACAACGTCGCCCTTGAAGTAGGAGCCGACGATCTTGCCGGAGGCGCTGGCCTCGTCACGGACGTTCAGACTGCGGGCACTGATGACGCCCTTGGTGTTGTGAGTACCGCTATTGTTGGTGGTATTGCCCGTATTGTCGGACGGTGCGGGGGTGGTGGGCTGAGAAGCATTGGGATCGGTCTCGCTGCTGGCGGAGCCGTTCTGAGAAGAATACATCTTCACATAGTCCATGCAGATCCAGCCGCTGACAGGGGTGCTGATCATGCCCCATGTGATGTCGGCGATGGTTTCCTGACGCAGGATCTCCACCACGGTGCCGGCGTCCAGTGTGCCGGTGACGTTGGCGTCCTTGCTGGGGATGACGCGGACACTGATCTGGTTGGTGACGGTACCCATATTCTCGTTATACACGATGGGTTCCGTCGTGGTGGGGGGGACCGTCTCCTGGGTGGGAGCGGAGGTGTCCGACATATTCAGATTGAGGGAGGGAGTCGTGTTCGGCTCGGTCTCGGAGTTGTTCTTCTTACAGCCGGAGAACATACCGACTACCATAAGTACGATCAGAATCAGGCTCAAACCTTTTTTAAGCCTGCAAGCGTTGGAGAAATTCATGGCGTAACCTCACTTTCGTCTCATTTCTCTAACATATTATAGCGAGAAAGGGGGGAAGTGTCAATAGGATAAGAATTTCTTAATGTAATTTCCAGTGGTTTCCACGGTTTTGAGCGGTTTGGCGGGGAAAACTGACCCGTCAAATTTCCTGCCAAGGCTTGACAATCGTGCCTGTTCAATGGTAAAATACACGGGAATTCAATATCGCGATGAACGGAAAGAGTACCGTGCTTCGCACCCAAAGAGAGTCCGGGTCGGCGGCTGAAAGCCCGGGCGGTGTCGTGCGCGGGAAAGTGCGTCCGGGAGCGAAAGCGTCAGCAAAAAGTGATAAATGAGAGTGGAACCGCGAGCTTTGCCCGCCTCTTGTACGCAGGTGCAGGGGGCGTTTTCTTTTTGCAACGGTATAAAACAAATCAGTATGCGCTACATTATAATAAATGGAGGAAAGAAACATGTATCTGTACAATTCCCTGACCCATAAAAAGGAGCTGTTCGTTCCCAACGATCCTGATCTGGTGAAAATGTACACCTGCGGCCCTACGGTGTACCATTACGCCCACATCGGCAACCTGCGCACCTACATTATGGAAGATGTGCTGGAAAAGTCCCTACGGTATCTGGGCTATAACGTCAAGCGGGTCATGAACATCACTGACGTCGGCCATCTGGCTTCCGACGCCGATACCGGCGAGGACAAGATGCTCAAGGGCGCCCGGCGGGAGCACAAGACCGTCATGGAGATCGCGAAATACTATACCGACGCCTTTTTTGCCGACTGCGACAAGCTGAACATCAAGCGTCCCGACGTGGTGGAGCCTGCGACCAACTGCATCAGCGAGTATATCCACATGGTGCAGACCTTGCTGGACAAAGGCTGTGCCTATCTCGCCGGGGGCAACGTGTACTTTGACACCTCCACTTTGAAGCAGTATTACGTCTTCAACGACCATGACGAGGAAGATCTCGCGGTAGGCGTCCGGGAGGGCGTGGAAGAGGACACCAATAAGAAAAACAAGAACGACTTCGTTCTCTGGTTCACCAAGAGCAAGTTCGAGGATCAGGCGCTGAAATGGGACTCTCCGTGGGGCGTGGGCTATCCCGGCTGGCATATCGAATGCTCCTGCATTTCCATCAAGCATCTGGGGGAGTATCTGGATATCCACGCCGGCGGCATTGACAATGCTTTCCCCCACCACACCAATGAGATCGCCCAGTCTGAAAGCTATCTGGGTCACAAGTGGTGCAATTACTGGTTCCATGTCCACCATCTGAATACGAACAACGGTAAAATGAGCAAATCAAAAGGGGAATTTCTCACCGTGAGCCTGCTGGAGCAGAAGGGCTACGACCCCATGGCCTACCGGCTGTTCTGCCTGCAAAGCCATTACCGCCGGAATCTGGTATTCAGCTGGGAAAATCTGGATAACGCCGTCGCGGCCTACGACAAGCTGATTGCCAAGATCGCCGCCCTCAAGGATGACGGCGAGGTGGATGCCGACGTGTTCAACAAGCTGAAGGAACGCTTTGTGGGCGCGCTGAACGGCGACCTGAACACCTCCGTAGCCGTCACCGCCCTGTACGATGTGCTGAAGGCCACATGCAATGACGCCACCAAGCTGGCGGCCATTGCCGACTTCGATCAGGTGCTGTCTCTGAATCTGCTGTCCGCCGCCAAGACGCTGCGGGAGAAGCAGACGCAGGAGGAGCAGGCGTCTGCCGACCCGGAGATCGACGCGCTGGTCGCCGCCAGAACCGAAGCGAAGAAAGCGAAGAACTTCGCTGAGGCGGACCGCATCCGGGACGAGCTGAAAGATAAGGGCATTGAGATCATCGACACGCCTCAGGGCGCGAAGTGGAGAAAAGTATGAAGCTGCTGATTCTGGACGGCAACAGTGTCATTAACCGCGCCTATTTCGGCGTCAAGCCCCTGACCACACGGGACGGGCTGTACACCCACGCCATTTACGGATTCCTCAACATTCTGGAACGGATGGAGAAGGAGGAGCAGCCCGAGGCGGTGTGCGTGGCCTTCGACCTCCACGGCCCCACCTTCCGGCACTTAAAATACGACGGCTACAAGGCCACCCGTCATGCCATGCCCGAGGAGCTGGCGCAGCAGATGCCCATTATGAAGGACGTTCTGCGGGCGATGAATATTCCCATCTATGAGTGTCAGGGCTGGGAGGCCGATGATGTCATCGGCACCGTGGGCAAGATCTGCTCCCGGCAGGACTGGGAGTGCGTCATCGTCACCGGCGACCGGGATTCCCTGCAGCTGATCGACGGAAATGTCCACGTCAAGCTGGTGATCTCCAAGCCGGGGCAGACCACGACGACGCTGTTTGACGAAGAAAAATTCCGGGAGGAATACGGTTTCGAGCCGAAAAAGCTCATCGACCTGAAAGCCCTCATGGGGGATTCCTCCGACAATATCCCGGGCGTGGCCGGCGTCGGCCCCAAGACTGCAAAGGAGCTGCTGGCGAAATTCGGCAGTCTGGACGGGGTGTATGCCCATCTGGACGACCCCTCCATCCGCCCCAAGCTCCGGGAAAAGCTGGAAGCGGGGAAGGAGAACGCCTATCTTTCCTTCGACCTTGCCACCATCCGCCCGGAAGCGCCCATCGATTTTGCGCCGAAGGATGCCATTGTTCAGCCCTATAACCGGCTGGAGCTGTATCAGCTGTTCCAGAAACTGGAATTTGTGCGGCTGATCGACAAATACGGCCTGCGGGGCGCGGCGGCGGACGCCCCCAAACCGGAGCAGAAGGTGCAGTCCCTTCCCCGGCGGGAGGAAATGCCCGCCGATGTGGATACCTGCGCCGTGTATCTTGCGGAGGACGGCAGTGTGGGCCTTGCGTGGGCGGAGGGCGTCTGCGCCCTGACGCCCATGGAAGCCCAGATGGGGCAGCTGTCCCTTGCCGGGAAAAATCTGATTTTCCACGACAGCAAAACCGCCATGCACCGGCTGGACGAGCTGGGGATACAGGCGGGGGAATGCGTTTTTGACACGGCGCTGGCGGCCTATGACCTGAATCCCTCGTCTTCCGATTATACCGTCTCCAAGCTGGCGACCAACTATCTGGGGCTGAGCGTGGAGGATGCCGACGCGGCGGCCTGTGCCGAAGCTCTGTGGCACCTGCGCCCGGTGCTTGCCGGGGAGCTGGAAAAGAACGGCATGGAAAGGCTTTACCGGGAGATTGAGTTTCCCCTGTGCCGGGTGCTTTACCGCATGGAAAACCGGGGCATCTGCATCGACCGGGAACAGCTGAGGCAGTTCGGCGATATGCTTTCCCGGCGGATTTCCGACTGCGAAACGCTGATCTTCTCCTATTCCGGCGGGGAATTCAACATCAATTCCACCCGTCAGCTGGGAGAGCTCCTGTTTGAGAAATTGGGGCTTCCCCCGGTGAAAAAGACGAAAACCGGCTATTCCACCAATGCGGAAGTTCTGGAAAAGCTGAAAAACAAGCACCCCATCATCCCGGCCATCATGGACTACCGGATGCTGACCAAGCTGAAATCCACCTACGCCGACGGCCTGATGAAGGAAATCCGGGAGGACGGGCGGATCCACACCACCTTCCAGAATCTGGTAACGGCGACGGGGCGGCTGTCCTCTACGGAACCCAATCTCCAGAATATCCCGGTTCGCACGGATCTGGGCGCGGAAATCCGGAAAATGTTCATTCCCAAGCCCGGCTGCGTACTGGTGGACGCGGACTACAGCCAGATCGAGCTGCGGGTGCTGGCGCATATCGCCGGTGACGATGCCATGCGCAAGGCTTTCTGCGACCACGTGGACATCCACACGGCTACGGCCGCGCAGGTGTTCGGCGTGCCGGTGGAGGAGGTCACGCCCTTGCAGCGCCGCCATGCCAAGGCTGTCAATTTCGGCATTGTCTACGGCATTTCCGAGTTCTCTCTGGCGGAGGATATCGGGGTTTCCCGCTATGAAGCCCGGGCGTATATCGACAATTATCTGAACAACTACCGGGGTGTGAAGGAATACATGCACAAGGTGGTGGCGGATGCCCGGGAAATCGGCTACACCGAGACGCTGTACGGCCGCCGCCGGTATATTCCGGAGCTGAAAAGCAGCAATTTCAACGTCCGCAGCGGTGCGGAGCGCATTGCGCTGAACACGCCCATTCAGGGAACGGCGGCGGATTTGATCAAGCTTGCCATGATTCGGGTAGAAAACGCCCTGAACGAAAAATACCCAGACGCAAAGCTCCTTTTGCAAGTTCACGACGAGCTGATCGTGGAATGCCCGGAGGGTATTGCCCAAGAGGTCGCGGCGCTGGTCAGCCGGGAGATGGAAAACGTGGCGTCTCTCAGCGTACCGCTGACGGCGGAGGCAAAATTCGGAAAGAGCTGGTACGAGGCAAAATGAGAATTGCGCACATGACGGCGGAGTATGTCCCTCAGGTCGCGGCACTGGAAAAAGTTTGCTTTTCCGACCCGTGGAGCGAAAAAAGCGTCGCTTCCGAGCTGGAAAATCCACTTTCCTGCTGGCTTGTGGCGCTGGACGGCGAGACGGTGGCAGGCTACGTCGGCTCCCAGACGGTGCTGGACGAGACGGACATGATGAATGTCGCCGTCCACCCGGACTTCCGGCGGCAGGGCGTCGCCCGGGCGCTGATTCTGGCGCTGATCGGGGAACTGAAGAAACGGGGAAGCCGCTGCCTGACCTTGGAGGTTCGCGCATCCAATGACCCTGCCCGCGCCCTTTATGAATCGCTGGGCTTTGCCCATGTGGGAACCCGCCGGAATTACTACCAAAATCCCAAAGAAGACGCTCTCATTCTGAGAAAGGAGTGGGAAATTTGAACATTTTAGCTGTGGAGTCCTCCTGTGATGAGACCGCCGTGGCCATTGTCCGGGATGGACGGGAGGTCCTGACGGACTGCATCGCGTCTCAGGTCGATCTGCACCGCATTTATGGCGGCGTGGTGCCGGAGATCGCGTCCCGGAAGCACATTGAAGCCATCTACGGTCTGGCAGATCAGGCGCTGGCGCGGACGGGTCTATTAAGAAGCGACATCGACGCCGTGGCCGTGACCTATGCCCCCGGGCTGATCGGCGCGGTGTTGGTGGGAGTGAACTTCGCCAAGGCGGCGGCGTTGGCGCTGGGGAAACCCCTGATTCCGGTTCACCACATCCGGGGACATATCGCCGCCAATTACATCGCCTATCCTGAGCTGGAGCCGCCGTTTCTGTGTCTGGTGGTGTCCGGCGGCCACACGATGATTGTGGAGGTCAAAGACTACACGGACATGAACATTCTCGGCACGACCCTGGACGACGCGGCGGGAGAATCCTTCGACAAGGTCGCGCGGGTGCTGGGGATGCCCTATCCCGGCGGCGCGGCGCTGGACAGGGTCGCGAGGCAGGGGGACGAGACAAAATACGTTCTTCCCCGGAGCAAGCCCGGGGAAAATCCCTACAATATGAGCTTTTCCGGGTTGAAAACTGCAGCTTTGAACCTGATCCACCATGCCGAACAGGTGGGGGAAGAGCTGGACATTCCCAGCCTCTGCGCCGCCTTTTCCGCGGCGGTGTCCGACACGCTGGTGCCCCGGGCGGTAATGGCGCTGGAACAGACCGGCTATCGGAAAATTGCCGTGGCCGGGGGCGTTGCCGCAAATTCCCGCATCCGCGCGGACATCCTCGCGGCGGCGGAGAAGCTGGGGGCGGAGGTCTATCTGCCGCCGCTTCACCTGTGCGGGGACAACGGCGCCATGATCGGCGCTCAGGCGTATTACGAGTACAAAGCGGGGCATGTGGCCGACATGAGCCTGAATGCCTACGCCACCAAGTCCATTCTGGGAGAAGCACTATGAGATAGGGGGAGACGGGAAGTCTCCCCCTTTTGCATGAATATCGACGAATATACGGTGGATGCAAACCAAGTTGTAACTAAAGGTTACAAATACATTACATTTTTCGGATCATAACGGATTTTGGCGAGTGTTATGTATATCGCCTGTGGATAAAATTGTGGAAACTGTGTATAACGGTGTGAATAAACCCGGCTTATCCACCGCCGGAACGGAGAATGTTGGTTGACAAAGGAAAACCGGCGTGTTATGATATGCTCACAATTGTGAGAAAGGAGGAAGTGAATATGTTGAAGAACGGCTGGAACGTTTATGGCAGAAGACTTGCTCCGGAGGGAACCGTGCGGTAGGAATACCGGCATGGGCTGTTTGTGCGGCGCAGGCTTCGGCCTGGGCCGTTTTTCTATGCAAATGCATAGAAAAATAAGAAATGTGCCATTTCCTCGCCCCTACGGGGCAACCGGAAATGATGCACAAAAACTTCATGCATCAGCATTTGCGCATTTTCACGGTGCAGCGCACATGCATGAAGTTTTATTGCTTGAGGTAGAAAAATGAAAGAAATGCTGCATTATCTGAAGCCCTACTGGAGGGGGCTGCTCGCCGCGACCATTGCCGTGGCGATATCCACGGTCTGCGACCTGCTGCTGCCCGCCATCATGAGCGAAATTCTCAACAAAGGCGTTTATCGGGCGGATTTTGCCTACATCGTCAAATGCTGCGCCATCATGGCGGCGGTGGCGCTGGTGGGGCTGGGAACGGTGCTCCTGGGATCGAAAATTTCCAACGACGTGGTGGCGTCTTTCTGCGCCGACCTCCGCGCCGCCGTGTTCCGCAAGGTCAACCAGATGAGCTTTGAGGAATTCGGCGAGCTGGGGACGGCGGCGCTTGTGACCCGCTGTTCCCACGATGTGGAGACGGTGAGCTGGATCGCGGCGGAGCTGTCCGGCACTGTCATCATGATCCCGGTGCTGTTTTTTGGCGGTGTGGTGCTGTCCCTGCGGAAGGACGTGGCGCTGTCGCTGACCATGCTGGCCTTCGTTCCTGTGATTCTGGCAATCGTTATCTTCATCGGAAAGAAGATCGACGGCATCTGGGAAGTATCCGACAAGTTTGTAGACCGGCAGAATGAGATCATGCGGGAGCGTCTGCGGGGCATCCGGGTCATCCGGGCGTTCAACTCCGAGAAGCGGGAGCATGAGCGGGTGTCCGAAGCCACCCGCATTATGGTGGACAGCTTCATCCGGGGCAATGTGGCCATGGGCGCCATTTCCCCGCTGGCGACCTTCCTGCTGAACGTGGCGGCGGTGCTGATCGTGTACTTAGGCGGCTGGCGGATGGAGACATCCACCGGTCTGACCGGCGGCGACATTTTTGCCATCGTCCAGTATGTGTCTCTGGTCTCTGCGGGCGTTGTCACCGGTGCGTTTGCCATTATCAGCTTTCCCCAGGCCGAAGTGGCGGCAAAGCGCATCGGGCAGGTGCTTCATGCCAAGGGCATGGCCGACCCCATTGAGCGGCAGGACATCACCCTGTCCGGGGATATCGACTTTGACCATGTGACCTTCCGCTACGAGGGCGCGGCGGAGGCCGCCCTGAAAGACATCACCCTTTCCGTGAAAAAGGGACAGCGGGCGGCGATTATCGGCGGCACCGGTTCGGGAAAAAGCACGCTGGTGCAGCTCCTGTTGGGCTTCCGTATGCCCACCTCCGGGGAGATTCGCATGGACGGAATGCCGACTCAGACCCTCAGCCGCCGCACCATGCGGGACAATATCAGCTGCGTGCTGCAAAACGCGACCATCTATTCCGGCACCATCCGGGACAATGTGCGCATGGGCAGGCTGGAAGCGGGGGACGTGGAGATCCGGGAAGCGCTGGAGATCGCGCAGGCCGGAGAATTCGTGAACGGCTTCTCGGATGGTATCGACCACATGATCCGCCAGTCGGGCAAGAACCTGTCCGGCGGACAGAAACAGCGGCTGAGCATTGCCCGTGCGCTGCTGAAAAATGCGCCCATCTACATTTTTGACGACAGCTTTTCCGCGCTGGACTTTCTGACGGAAGCGAAGCTCCGCGCCACCCTGAACCGGAATCTTGCAGGGAAGACCCAGCTGATCATCACCCAGCGGGTGACCTCCGCCATGCACTGCGATGTGATTTTCGTCATGGACGGCGGCGCGCTGGTGGACAGCGGCACCCACGCCCAGCTGTTGGAACGATGCGGGGTGTACCGGGAAATCTATGCGTCCCAGACGGGAGGGAACCTGAATGCGTGAAAAGAATGAACTGCTGGACGAGACCACATGGCGGATCATCCGGGAGGCGAAGGGCATTGCCGGATGGGTCGCGGTCAGCGCGGTGCTGGGAATTCTCGCGGTGCTGTGCTCCATTGCCGCGCCGGAAATTCTGGGAAACCTGATACAAAAGCTCTATGATTTCGGCCTGAGCGACCGGCAGACGCCCATCCGGGACAGCCTTGTCAGCGGGCTTCTCCTGCTGACAGCGGTGTACGCGGCGCAGGGCGTGTTCCGCTATCTGAATATGCAGCTGATGAACCGGACGGTGAGCCGTCATTTTACCTGCGACCTGCGAATTGCCATTTCCGACAAAATCCGGCGTCTTCCGGTGAAATACGTCGATCAGACCCCGGTGGGTGACGTACTGAACCGCATGATCGACGATGTGAGCGCCATGGGTAACTATATCCATCAGGTGTTTGACGTGATGGTGGAGGGCGTTTTCCAGATCACCATGATCGCCGTCGCCATGTTTCTGAAGAACTGGGTGCTGGCCTGCCTTGTCATCGTACTGACCCCGATCTCCCTGTGGATCTCCTCGAAAATCGCGGGCGCCAGCGGGAAATACTACGACGAGTGGTTCAAAAAATCCGGAGAGCTGACGGAGATCGTGGAGGAGAGCTTCACCAACTTCGCAACAGCCAAAGCCTACAATCTGGAAGAATACACGGCGCAGAAGCACGCCGTCGTCAACGAGCAGCTGCGCAAGGCCGTGTCCAAGGCCAACTTTACCGGCTCTATCGTGCAGCCGCTGATCAAATTCGCCAACGCCATGGCCTATATCTGCATCAATCTGATCGGTGGCTGGCTGATCGTGCGCCGGGGCGTGGGCGTGGGGACTGTGGTGACCATTGTGCTGTTAGCCCGGCAGTTTGCGTCTCCTTTGGAACAGATCGCCTCGGGGTTTGCGAACCTGACCCATGTCAAAGCCTCCGCCAAGCGGGTGTTCCGGATAATGGACATGGAGGAAGAGGAGCAGCCGGAGGGAACGCTTCCGGAACCCTGCCGGGGCGAGGTCGTCTTTGACAAGGCTGCTTTCTCCTACACCAAGGACGAGCCGCTGATCGAGAACCTGAACCTCAGCGTCCATCCCGGCCAGCGGGTGGCCATCGTCGGCCCTACCGGCGCGGGAAAAACCACCATCGTCAATCTGCTGATGCGGTTCTACGACGTGGACGACGGGAAAATTCTGCTGGACGGGCAGGACATCCGCATGCTTTCCCGGGACGAGGTGCGCCGGAATTTCGGCATGGTTTTGCAGGATACATGGCTGTTCCGGGGTACCATCGCCCAGAATGTGGCCTACGGCAAGCCGGACGCCACCCGGGAGGAAATTGAGCTTGCCTGCCGGGAAGCATACTGCGACCACTTTATCCGCACCATGCCCGACGGCTACGACACCCTGATCAGCGAGGACACCACCAACCTTTCCGGCGGGCAGAAGCAGCTGCTGACCATCGCCCGTGCGCTGCTGGCAAGTCGTCCGCTGCTGATTCTGGACGAGGCCACCTCCAACGTGGACACCCGGACGGAAATACTGGTGCAGAAGGCCATGGACAAGCTGATGAAGGGGAGAACCTGCTTCGTCATCGCCCACCGGCTCAGCACCATCGTGGACGCCGACCTCATTCTGGTGCTGAATCACGGCCACATTGTGGAGCAGGGGACTCACGCTCAGCTGCTGGCGAAAAAGGGCTTCTATTACGACCTCTACACCAGCCAGTACGCGGTATAAGGAGAAGAAATGCTGTATCTTGCGCGGAGCCTTTCCCGGCTGCATTTTAGCAGCCTGATGGCAGTTTATGCAGAATCCAACCGGGAAAACGGCCGGGAATTCTGGCCGGAGGAGCCGGAAATGCGTCAAATCCAGTTGGCGGAAGAAGATTTTTACCGTTATCTGAGTCAGGTGTTTTTTAGGTCACCGGGGGCGGTTTACGCCGTCTGGGAGGAAAACGGGCGGTATGTCAGCGCCCTGCGTTTGGAACCGTACCGGGACGGGCTTTTACTGGAAGCGCTGGAGACTGCCCCGGAGCAGCGGAGAAAGGGGTTTGCCGCCGCGATGATACGGGCGGTACAGTGCTTCCTTGAGGGAAAAACGAAGCTCTATTCTCATGTGGACAAGCGAAACCTGTCCTCCCTGAAAGTCCACGAAAAATGCGGCTTCCGCCGCGTTGCGGACTTTGCCGTCTGCGTGGACGGTTCGGTGAATCAGAAAATGTACACCCTGTGTTGGGACGACAAAACCTCCGTATGACTTTGGTCATACGGAGGTTTTCCGTGATGGAGCTTGCGCGCTTACATATTTACCACGTTCTGGGGCTTTCCTTCCAGAAAACAGCGGATGTTTTCCACAACGCAGTCCAGAAGCCGCTGGCGGCTTTCCAGCGGCGCCCAGGCCATGTGGGGCGTGATGATGCAGTTGGGCGCGGTCAGAAGGGGATTGCCCGCCGCGATGGGTTCTTCGGATACTACGTCCACAGCGGCGGCGCGGAGACGGCCGCTTTCCAGCGCGGCTTTTACCGCCGCTTCGTCCACGAGACCGCCCCGGGAGGTGTTGATGAGGATGGCGCCCGCCTTCATTTTCGCGAGGGTGCCGGCGTTTATCAGCTTCACTGTCGCCGGGGTGAGGGGGCAGTGGAGGGAGACAAAATCCGACTGGGCGAGCAGGGTGTCCAGATCGCCATACTTCGCCAGCGCTTCCCCTTCGGGACGGCGGGTGCGGCTGTAGGAAAGAACATTCATGCCAAAGGCGCGGGCAATGTTCGCCACGGCCTGACCGATGCGCCCGAAGCCGACAATGCCCAGCGTCTTCCCGGCCAGCTCCATCTGCGGGGTGTCCCAGAAGCAGAAGGAGCCGCAGCTTTCCCACCGGCCAGCATGTACCAGCGCGTCGTGATGGCCGACCCGGTGACACAGCTCCAGCATCAGCGCGAACGTAAACTGCGCCACGGCGGCGGTACCGTAGGTGGGGACGTTGGTCACGGGAATGCCCCGGCGGGCGCAGGCGGCACAGTCCACGGTATTGTAGCCCGTCGCCTGAACGCAGATCAGACGGATGCTGGGACAGGCATCCAGCAGCCGCTCGGTGACGGGGAGCTTGTTCACCAGCACGATCTCACTATCCGCAATGCGGGCGATGGCTTCGTCCTCGGTGTCCGTGCGGTCGTAAATGGTCAGTTCGCCGAACTGGCGAAGAGGCTCGTAGCTCAAATCGCCGGGATTTAAGGCGTAACCGTCGAGAATGACGATCTTCATGGCAATTCCTCCTTGCAAAACAGGCGTATTTTTGATAGGATAGGGAAAACGCTTTTGTGGGGTGCGCGATGGAAATTCTGTATCAGAACGCTAATATTCTGGTCTGCATCAAGCCGGCGAGAGTCCTCTCCACCGACGAGCCGGGGGGACTGCCAGAGCTGGTGCGGGAAGCTCTGGGCGACCCCAAGGCCGACGTGCGCACGGTGCACCGGCTTGACCGGGTGGTCAGCGGCGTGATGGTGCTGGCGAGAAACGCCCGCGCGGCGTCGGAGCTGTCCCGACAGATTCGGGAAGACCAGTTCAGCAAAGAATATCTGGCCGTCGTCCATGGCAGACCGGAAAGTCCGGAGGGGACGCTTCGTGACCTGCTGGCGCGGGACAAGGCAAGACGGATGACCTTCGTGGCGGACGCGCCGGGGAAGGGCGTGCAGGAGGCGGCACTTTCCTACCGTGTTCTGGAATATGCGGATGGCATGTCTCTTGTGCGTGTGTGGCTCCACACCGGGCGCACCCATCAGATCCGGGTGCAGTTTGCCTCCCGGAAGCACCCGCTTTACGGAGACGGCAAATATGGCAGCCGATTCAAAGGGGACATTGCCCTGCAGAGCGCAGGGCTGCGCTTTGTGCACCCGGATACCGGCAAACCCATGGCCTTTTCTCTGCCCCTGCCCGCCGCCGCACCGTGGAAGGAGTTTTTGGAATAAGGCTGTTGCACATGGTCAGCATCTTCGCCCTCTCCGTCACCTGCGGTGACACCTCTCCCAAAGGGAGAGGCCTTGGCAAAAAGATGAAGTTTGCGTGGACTGCCAAGGGCTCCCACTTTGGGGGAGCTGGCATCGCGTAGCGATGACTGAGAGGGCGAGCCCGCTAAAGGAATAATCATTTCAACTAGGTGAGTGATATGGAACAGCAATACAAGACCGACGCTGAAATTTACGCTGTACTGGAGCGGGAGATCATCGACCTGACCCTGCGGCCGGGCAGTTCATTGAGCGAAAACCCGCTCTGCGCCCGCTTTGGGGCACCGCGTTCCATGATCCGGGTGGTGCTGCAGCGGCTGCAGGAGAATGGGCTGGTGAAGATTGTGCCCTACAAGGTCACCACTGTGACCCGGCTGAACCGTGAGATCGTGGATGAGCTCATCTACGAGCGTACCGCCGTGGAAGCCCGCGTCCTGCGGGACTTCTCGCCCAAGTGCACGCCGGAACAGCGGGCGCTCATCCGGCGGCGGGCCGATGCCTACGCCGCGCTGGCCCGCGCCGAGGAAATCGACTACAACAAGCTCTATGAGGCAGACCGCCTTCTTCACGAGACATGGTTTGCCGCCATGGGAAAAATGTATCTGTGGCGCACCTTACAGAACGCCCACGCCGATTACAGCCGCTTCCGGATGCTGGACACCATGACCAGCGGCGGGCTGGACGAGGTGATCGCCGACCACCAGAACATCATTGCCGCCATTGAGCGGTGTGATCTTGCCGCCTTTGAGCCGCTGGTGGAGCGCCACCTCTACGGCGGCATCCGGCGGCTGGGCTCTAAGCTCACCGAGGAATATGCCGACTACTTTGAGCCGGAAAAATAATGCACCCTTAAAAATGTTCCACGGGGAACAAAACCGGCACAGCGCCTGCCTGACGCTGTGCCGGTTTTGTTTGCCCCTTTTTCAGAAGAACACGCCGGAGATGAAAATTTCCAGCCCAATGCCGATGAGGATGACACCGCCCAGCACAGAGGCCTTGCCGGAGAGCTTGGTGCCGAACTTTTTGCCGATGCGCAGGCCCGCCATGCAGAGGAAGAAGGTGACGACGGCAATGATGCCGGAAGCCGCCAGCGCCATCAGCCAGCCATACTCCGCAATGGTAAAGCCGACCGAGAGGGCATCAATGCTGGTGGCCACGCCCTGCATAAAGAGGGCACCGGCACTCAGCGCGGCGGCTTCCTCGGTTTCCTCGCCCCGGATGCCATCGATCAGCATCTTGCCGCCGATATAGCCCAGCAGGGCAAGGGCGATCCAGGGAATGAATGTTTCAAATGAGGAGAACATCTCCACGATGGTATGGACGCAGACCCAGCCTGTCATGGGCATCACGGCCTGAAACACGCCAAAGGTGCCCGCAATGATGCACATCCTTTTTCGGGACATGCCGGGGTCATGCAGACCGTTTGCCATCGAGACCGAAAACGCGTCCATGGCAAGGCCCACGCCCAGCAGTGCGCTGTTGAGAAAAAACAAAAAACTCCATTCCATAACTGAATGCCTCCTGAATCTGACCAAAATTACGGTGCGGCAAAAACAAAACCCGAGATCGGCGCGCGTGCACGTCCGGTCTCGGGTCATTTTTTACAAATGAACTCCATGTGTTGGGCGTGGTACTCCGCACCATAACACATGAGTCTCGCAAATGAAAGCAAGCCAGACAGCGGTGCTGTCATTGTGTTGACTTGCTGCGCCGTCTGCAAACAGCGCCTGCTACTCCCCCATGGGATTTTGTGATTGTTTCGTTAGTCTATCATATTTTCTGATAGAAGTCCAGGCTAACTTTTTCCATTTACCCTGGCAGGAGAGGCTCAATCCTCAGCCGGTGCCTCGGAGGCGGAGGCCTCATCGGCTGCTTCCATGGCGGCCAGCTGCTCTGCGGTGGGCTCATCGCCCTCCTCAGCCTCTACCGTCTCGGTCTGGGCTTCATCGTCGTGGTCGGTACGGGCCAGGACCATGACCTTATCATTCTCGCCCAGACGCATGACACGGACACCGGAGCCGTAACGGCTCTGCACCGGGATCTCATTGGCGTGCAGGCGGATGATGATGCCCTCCTGGCTGCTCAGCAGCACGTCATCCACATCGTCCACGATCTTGACCGCGGCGACCTTGTCCTTGGAGGCATCGTAGTTGCGGATGCCCTTGCCGCCGCGGGCGGTGATGCGGTAGGTGTCGATGTCGGACCGGCGGCCCTTGCCGTTTTCGGTGACGGTGAGCACCGTGCCGCCCTCGCGGCAGATGCAGACGCCGACGACCTCGTCGCCCTCGGCCAGCTTGATGGCGCGCACGCCGTGGCCGCTGCGGCCCATGGGACGGGCATCCTCCTCATTGAAGCGGATGGCCTGACCGTTGCGGGTTGCAACGATGAGCATATCGTGGCCGGAGGTCAGTCTTGTCCAGGCCAGCGCATCCCCCTCGTTCAGGGCAATGCCGATCAGGCCGCTCTTGCGGATGTTGGCGTACTGCTCCAGCGGGGTGCGCTTGATGAGGCCCTGCTTGGTGACCATAGTGACGAAACCGCCCTTGTTGTCCTCGTCCTTGGGGTAGCAGAGCATGTTGGTGACCTTTTCGCCCTCGGCCAGCTGCAGCAGGTTGACGATGTTGCTGCCCTTGCTGGTGCGGCTGCCCTCGGCGATGGTGTAGCCCTTGATGCGGAACAGGCGGCCCTTGTCGGTAACGAACAGGACATAATCATGGGTGGAGCCCACGAACATCTCCTGCACGATGTCCTCTTCCTTCCGGGTCATGCCGGAGATGCCGCGGCCGCCGCGCTTCTGGGCCTGATAGGTGGCCTTGAGCTGGCGCTTGATATAACCGGCCTCGGTCAGGGTGTAGACACACTGCTCCTCGGCGATCAGATCCTCGATATCCACCTCACCGGTCACGGACTGGATCTCGGTGCGGCGCTCGTCGCCGAAGCGCTTCTTCATTTCCAGCAGCTCGTCCTTGACGATGGCAAGCACACGGGCGTCATCGGCCAGAATGGCCTCCCAGTTCTCGATCTTGGCGTGCAGACCGGCCAGCTCTTCCTCGATCTTGAGGATCTCCAGACCAGCCAGACGGCCCAGCTGCAGCTTGACGATGGCATCTGCCTGCGGGTCATCAAAGCCGAACTGCTCCATGATGGCAGCCTTGGCCTCGGCCATGCCGCCCTTGCAGGCGCGGATGGTGGCGATCAGCTCGTCCACGATGTCGGTGGCCTTCTTCAGGCCTTCCAGAATGTGGGCGCGCTCCTTGGCCTTTTTCAGGTCGAACTGGGTGCGGCGGCGCACCACCTCGTCCTGGAACTCGACGTACTTCTGCAGCATCTGCTTCAGGGTGAGCACCTTGGGCACCTTGTGGTCGATGGCCAGCATGATGACGCCCACGGTGTCCTGCAGCTGGGTGTACTGATACAGCTGGTTCAGGATGACCTGCGCGTTGGCGTCCTTGCGGATGTCCACCACGATGCGCATTCCCTTGCGGTTGGTTTCATCGTTCAGTCCGGTGATGCCCTCGATGCGCTTGTCCTTGACCAGATCGGCCATATTCTCGATGAGCCGGGCCTTGTTGACCATATACGGGATCTCCGTGATGATGATCTGGGTGCGGCCGTTCTTGGTCTCCTCGATGGTAGCGCGGCCCCGCAGGGTGATCTTGCCGCGGCCGGTGGCGTAGGCGGCGCGGATGCCGCTGCGGCCCATGATGATGCCGGCGGTGGGGAAGTCCGGGCCTTTGATGTGCTCCATCAGGCCGGGCAGGTCGATGTCGGGGTCGTCGATATAGGCCACGCAGCCGTCGATGACCTCGCTGAGGTTGTGGGGCGGGATATTGGTGGCCATGCCGACGGCGATGCCCTGACTGCCGTTGACCAGCAGGTTCGGGAAGCGGCAGGGCAGGACGCTCGGCTCCTTCTTCGTCTCGTCGAAGTTGGGGTCCCAGTTGATGGTGTCCTTGTCGATGTCGGTCAGCATCTCGACAGCCATCCGGCTCATGCGGGCTTCGGTGTAACGGTAAGCAGCCGGGGGGTCACCGTCCACAGAGCCGAAGTTGCCCTGGCCATCCACCAGCGGGTAGCGCAGGGAGAAATCCTGTGCCAGACGGACCATCGCGT
>ERZ1027125.413-NODE-413-length-18656-cov-7.904736_pt1 | contig 18656 bp, 17 predicted proteins | sample MGYA00519249_ERZ1027125 | MGnify/ENA primary metagenome ERZ1027125 (study PRJEB26926, sample SAMN06164580) | human gut metagenome | biome: ENVO:00009003; feature: ENVO:2100002; material: ENVO:00002003 | host: Homo sapiens | place: USA | collected 2012 ... | reverse complement strand
AGCCGCGCATAGGCATAGTGAAGACAGCGATGGGCGCTCGCGCATGATTCGCTGTCTTTACTTATGCCGAGATGCGGCGAACGCCGCGATATGAAATAAGATTGGCAGCGTTTTATGCTGACAATCTTATGAATAGCGTGGCTCATTGCGGAGGGTTTTATCTTCGGGACATAGTAGAAGAAAAATGTAGATTACGCCCCGCTTGTCGGAAACTTCCGGGGCTCAGCAGAGAAAAAATGTAGATTACGCCCCGCTTGTCGGAAACTTCCGGGGCTCAACAGAGAAAAAACATGGATTACGCCCCGCTTGTCAGGAACTTCCGGGGCTCAGCAGAGAAAAAACATGGATTACGCCCCGTACTCCGCATGGTGGCTGCGGTTCACCGCATTTCCGATATCGTGCATGAATCCGACGATCTTCATAAGTTCAATATCTTTTTCCGGATAGCCGAATTTTTTCAGAATCTCTGCTGCCCGCTCTGCCACAAGTCCCGAATGCGCCTCCGAATGATCGGTGAATCCCATGGCGCCCAGATTCGCATTTCCTTTTTTAATAAATGTCAGTACTTCTTCATTTTTTCTGATTTCACTATATGTCATTCTTCTACTTCTTTCCTTCCATCCTGTGTTAATTCCCGTGTCTTTATATACATCTTATTTCGTGTTCATTGTACCATCCGCTCACGAATTCGTGCTATGATACGCTACATCCTGTTTCGAAGTTGCTTTTTTCTCCAAGGCGCATTCTATGTTACCAAAACTGTTGCAGCATCACTATCCCGGATGGGTAAACAACATGTAATATCTGTGTAAACAACCCGGATATAAGCTGACAGATATTCCCATTTTCTTCTTTTCAGTTTTCATCTGTGAGAGTATAATAAAACACAGAAAATATTTGGAGATTTTGTTCCAGAGAGGAGACCACAATGAAATTAAAAGAATTACAGGACGCTATGATCGCTGCCATGAAGGCAAAGGATAAATTCAGAAAGGATGCCATCTCCGCACTGGTATCCGCTGTAAAGAAAAAAGGAATCGACAACGGCTGCCGTGACAACATTCCCGATGAGATGGCCAACGAAGCCATCTTAAAAGAGATCAAATCCGTGAAGGAGCAGATCGATACCTGCCCCGCAGACCGTACCGAGCTGCTGGAAGAATACAAGAAGCGCTATGAGATCATGAGTGAATTTGCTCCAAAGATGCTCTCCGCTGAGGAAGTCAAGGCAATCCTGGAAGAGAAATTCGCAGATGTTCTGGCTACGAAAAATAAGGGTCAGATCCTGAAAGCAGTTATGGGCGAGCTGAAGGGCAAGGCTGACGGCAAGGTCATCAATCAGGTCGTTGCTGAACTGACCAAATAATAGGTGCGAATCATGATATTATATGCAAAAGCATAAATTTGCGGATTTTGAAATCCATCATCAAGCGGCTTCCGGGGGATCTCCGAAAGCCGCTTGTTTTCCACTTCGCCTGTAGCTTCACTATTTTCTGCTTTCCATGAACCGCAGCTATGCTAACTACGCCTTCAGCTGTCATTGCGGCTGGCACAGCAGATATACTACGACTTGTCTGTTTCTATCGAAATCTTTTTTTCATAAAGAGCATTTTTCTCAAGTATTTCCCGGAATGCTGTCGAATTTTCTCCCAGTGCCAGCCCCTTGATCTCCATGTATTCGTCATAATCATAGAGGTACACTGTAATCTCGGATATATCGTATCCGCTGACCGCCAGCTCGTTGGTATTGTTTCCTGCGTATGTCAGTTTTCTTCCATCTTTATCCAACACTACGGTCACAACAAGATGATTTTCCGGGAAAATATCATATACCGTAAGTTCCACCGGAGAGACTTCGATTCTGTCCAGCCCGAAGCCCGCTGCATTCGTTTCGCCTATCTCTATGACCTGCATTTCCTTATCGCTCTGGGAGACTGAAAGCTCCGGGAATTTCCAGTTGCCGCGTACTGTCTCTTTGGAAGCCCCCTTCGGATATAGGAAAAAATACGGGATTTCCAACTGCAGGGACATTTCTTCCGGAATCTCTTCATAATATCCCTGATCCCCTGTCTGGATCGATTTGTAATCGATGCGGATCAGTCCCAGAAAAGTATGTTTATCTACAAGCTGCCCCACAAGCGCCCTGCCCCCGTGTACCGGATCGCCGCTTCGGAAGGAATACTCCTCCAGCGTTGCGATCATGATCTGACTTTTTCCGTCGCTGTCCGCTGACATCTCCGGGAATCCCTCTTCGCTCTCCATTTTTACCCCCAGGAAAATTGCCTGGTTTGTGGCATAATAATCCGTCAAGGTAATGGTGTAGCCCTGATCCGATACCTGATACTGCGCCGGTTCTGTAGCTTCCACACTGGTTTCCGTACTTTGGATTCCAATGGCTCCGGTATTGTTGTCCCCAGCCTCTTCTCTCTCCCCGGCATTGTATTTTCCTTGCCCTGTTGGTACCAGCGTCACAATTTCTTCTGTCGGAATCTCCTGGAACCCCAGCAGCTCCTGTACCCGTTCTATCACGCTGCCGATCAGAGGCAGTTCTTTTGCCAACGCTGGATTTGCCCCGCAAAATCCGATAGCGACTACCATCGCTGCAGCCACGGTTCCCCACTGCACAAATCTTTTTTTTCGCTTCTGTCTCTTTTTCTTTTCTGCATTTTCCCGGACGATTCCGTATGCTTCTTCTATTTTGTTGTCAATCAATGTACTGTTCATCATGACCCTTCTCCTTTCCTGCCTACATCTGCGATCTCAGCTGCTCTCTGCCTCGGTGAATTTTACTCTTCACTGTATTTTCATTCATATGTAGCAGCTGTGCGATCTCTCCTATGGAAAACTGTTCCCCATAATACATGTGGAAGATCAGTCTGCTGTCCTCCGGCAGAGTTCTCAACAGATCATTGAATTCCAGATCCGTACTGAAATCATAGAACTGTGAAGCTTCCTCCGCCTCGTTCATGGGAACCGTCCGACTCCTGTGCCGTCTCATTGCAATACATTGGTTGATCAGAATACGAATCAGCCAGGTTCTGAAATATTCAGCTCTTCGTAAGGTATCCAGCTTTTCAAAAGCTGAAAGTATGGTCTCCTGCATGGCATCGGCAACATCCTCTTCGTTCCCCAGATAAGCGAACGCGATCCGTATCATGCTCTGCCTGTTCTGTTCCATCAGAGCGATGAAGGCTTCCGCGTCTCCTTTTTTCGCTTTTTTCACCAGTTTCTCCATGGTTCCTCCCGTTCTTCATCCGGCCGGATGCCTTGCAAGGTATTTTGTGTTCACATACATTAGATAAGCATATCGTATTTTCGGTTGCAGAAAAATAAATTTTTTCCATAAAAGTTTTTTCCATAAAATAGCAAACAGCTTCCGAAGTTTCCTCCGAAAGCTGTTCTTAAAGCTATTAAAGCTATTTAAACTATTCCACTACTACCGTACCGTCTTCTTTTACGGTAATATTCATGTCATCCTTCACATATTCCAGGAACTCTTCTCCCAGACTGTCAATGACAGGCATCTGCACGTTGTCAAGCCACACATCTGCCAAAATAGCTCCAGCTGCTGCCAGAGAATCAATGGGCTGTGAGAAAAGCATGCATGCCGGCTGCCTGTTCATGGAGCAGGCACAGTAAAGTACCAGTCCGCCGGTGGTAGATCCTATGGTCGTCGGCAGGCACAGGGCTTTGCCCGCCATCTGTTTACCATAGAGGTCGGGGTTATTCTGATCTCCGCAGGTTGCTTTTTTATCGCCGAACTGCAATGCCTTCTGGAAAGATGCCAGTGTGTTCAGACCCCCGTGAGATACCAGTGCCTTGGCTGTTACGGTTCCGGAGGCTACGATTCTTCCTTTAAATTCTTTCATTTGTCCGCTCCTCCCTTCGTGATCTGCTCTAAGATCTCAGCATCGGTATAATATCTTGCGCTGGTGTAGGTCCGCAGCTTGTTGCTGGAAGTAATGACCGGCATCTTCTCGCTGAGAGGATTGTTCATATACATTAACGGGCAGATATAGGAAGTAATGACTCCCGTCGCCTTTAACGCCTCCGCATAAGGGGTCTCCTGAAATTTTTTCAGTACCGCAGGCGCCGCCGTGAATACGGTAGGAATACATACTCTGGTTCTACCGGCCTCTTTCAGGCTCTGAGAGACTTTTTCCGTCCAGTCGATGAGCTGCTGTAAACTCATATGGGGACATCCCATGAAACACAGCTTCGGCTTGGCATCCTTCTTTTTCCAGATCACCGGATAGCTCTCATAGACCCTCTGAAGTTCCGCATCATCTACCACGTAGACCTTTGCATCCTCCGAAATCAGATCTTTTCCGTATTTCACAGCCTCCGGAGTGATATTTTCCACATGATACAGACCTACCGCACCGTTGGAAGCAGTCGCTGCGCCGAAATCCTTCAGATAGGTTTTCGCAGCATCATCCAGTTCACCACCCAGCCATTTGTCCAGTCCTACGATATAGGGAACATCCGCCATGACTTTCATACCAATGGCAGATCCCAGCAGCTGTGCTTCCGGCTTTTTCGTGGTCTCGATCTTCACGATCCAGGTGGCTTTTCTGCCTTCATCTGTCAGCAGTCCGAAATGAGGCACATACCCTACTACCGAGCCCATGAGGTCAATGATACCGGAGTTACGATTGCATCTTGCTCCCAATACGGAGTTGGCATAAACAACTGCAGAAGATTCCGACCATGACAGCACCTCTCCCATAGCCGGGGTATTTCCTACTTCATCCATATAACAGGTACAGGTATACGCATCCTTTTCCATGATACCAAGCTGTGTCAGCTGCTTCTCGTAGTCATCCTGCTTGGAGTACATGAAATTTTTGAACACAAAATCTTGTAAAAAAGAACTGGGGACATTGGGATCCAGTGGTCTGGGATCGGCGGAAAATTTCTGTTTGGATACATTGCCGGATTCGATCAGCTGATTCATCAGTTCATACACCGGCGCCAGTGCTTTCAATCCGAAGGATGTTACCAGATGGTTGTATTTGCTGGTCACGGGTACCATCTTATCTGCGCCGAACAGTTCACCGTAACGTACCAGTGTCTGCATGACTTTCGCCAGGGTCGCTCCCTGTTTTCCATCATATATTTCCTGTTGTTCTTTTGTTAAGTTCATTGATTTCCCTCCCCCTTAAATCTTCATGGCAACTTCATAAGCGCGCCATATGACACTTCGCAGATTACCTACACCATTGCAGTCGCCTACGAGGCTTACATTGCTGCCCTTCGGTGCCAGTGGATTAGGAATGTATCCTGCGGAGCTGATCACGCTGTCACAGGGAATCGTGATCTCTTTTCCGGAAGCATTCTTGCATACGATGCTGTCATCCTTTACTTCCTGCAGCGTAGTCTCCAGATATACGGGTACTTTCTTCCAGGCAAACCACTCTCTCAGATAGGAACTGTTGGCCAGGCATACTCCGGTCTGGGCGATGAGATCGTTTTTCATCTCTACGATTACAGGCTGTTTGCCCTGTAACGCCAGTTCATAAGCAATCTCGCAGCCGGTGAGTCCACCACCGATGACGGCAACCTTTTCTCCTACGGGAGTACCGGTAAGGTATTCGCATGCCTCGATCATCTTCTCATGACCCGGTACTTTTTTCAGTACTCTGGGCACGGAACCAGTGGCAACAATCACAGGACTTCCTGCAAACTGCTCGATATTTTCCACTTTTTCATTGTAATGGATCTCAATCTTCAGATCTGCCATCTGCTTCCGATACCAGGTTAACAGATCCCGCAGTTTTCCCTTATAGCTTTCCGCACTGGCCGCAATGAAAGTACCGCCCAGATGGTCTGTCTGCTCGTGAATCACCGGCTCATGTCCTCGCAGCTTCAGTACTCTGGCAGCCTCCATGCCGCCGATACCGCCGCCGATAATATGTACCTTCTTCGGACTGGTGGTCGGGACGATCTTGTGCTTCTCCCACTGCATGGTCTCGGCATTTACCGCGCAGCGTGCCAGATGCAGGGAATCGGATAATGCCTGATCATTAGGAACTCCCTTATAATGACACATGTTGAAGCAGCCGTTATGACACAGAATGCAGGGACGGATGTCGTCCTCCTTATCATTCATCAGCTTGGTCACCCATTCCTGGTCTGCCAGGAACTGTCTGGCGAATCCGGCACCGTCGATTCTTCCGTCTGCAATAGCAGCCGCAGCCGTCTCCGGATCCATACGTCCGGCGCATACCACAGGGATATCCACGAATTTGCGGATATGCGCCACATCCTCCAGATTGCAGTTTTCCGGCATATAGATAGGGGGATGTGCCCAGTACCAGGCATCATAAGTACCGTTATCGCAGTTTAACATATCGTAACCGGCATCCTGCAGATACTTCGCTGCTTTTTCGGATTCTGCCATATCACGGCCTGCTTCTGTGAAGCTTTCTCCGGGAAGTGCTCCCTCACGGAACCCCTTGGTCTTGGATTCCACACTGTACCTAAGAGACACAGGGAAATCCTGTCCGCAGACTTTCTTGATCTCTTTTACGATCTCTACAGCAAAACGATATCTGTTCTCAAAAGATCCACCATATTCATCGGTTCGCTGATTCACATATTTTAAAGTAAACTGATCCAGCAGATAGCCTTCATGTACCGCATGAATCTCCACACCGTCCACCCCGGCATCTTTTAATAATTTTGCAGTCTTGCCGAATGCGGTGATGAACTCCTGAATCTCCTCCACGGTCATCTCCCGCGAAGGGACTTTATCTGACCAACGGTTCGGAGACGGGCTGGGTGCGGCTGTAATCTTGTCCAGATCCATAAAAGGCTTCGCCAATACCCGCAATGCCTTATTCGTGTACAGGGTCTCCATCATTTCACTGATGGTAAACGATCTGCCGAATCCTGCCGTCAGCTGGACGAACAGCTTTGCTCCCGTCTTGTGGAACTTTGGCATCCACTTTGCCAGATCCTCATACATTTTTTCTTCTTATATAGCCACTGTCCGTACATGGGATTGTATACCGGCTGACATCCCGGAAGCACCAGACCGCAATTATTTTTCGCTACTTCCAGAATAAATTTCGCACCATCCTTGTCAAAATGGTTCACTTCCATCCATCCCAACAGGTTTGTGCCACCCATGGATGTCAGAACAATGCGGTTCTTAATCTCGCAGTTTCCGATCTTCCACGGCGTAAACAACGGTTCCAACTGTTGTTTCATTGTAACTCCTCCTTTGCCTTCTCTCTTGCTTACCCCATTACACAATCTTATAATAACACATTTTAATAGTATTCCCCTGATAACTCATTCCCTGGAATAAAATTCTTCACCGGTTTCCAGACAAATGCCCTGCATGAACCGGAATGTACTGCTATCCATTTAACGACCGTTCTGCATACGCTTCAAAATTTCAGAACATCATTTCGTTCTTCTCCTGTAAACTTCCCTCATGTTTTGTCGCATTGTCAACAACTTCTTTATTGTAACAAACATGTTACAGTTTGTCTATTCTGCCTTCCATAGGTCTCCCCATACGGAATCACACAAATTGACACAGTATTCTCTGGAAAAATCCGGATCCTGCGAAACGATCTCATTTTCCTCTGCCAGTTCTTCCGGATAATCCTCCAGAAAATATGTTGTCACACCTTCGGGACCGGAAGTCACATGACTGATCATAGGTTTCACCCCATAGTCTGCAATCTCCACCTCTCCATGATCATTTTTCGTAATCGTTACCTCTGCCATGCCGCCCACCATGCGGTTAGCGACTCCCTCTCCGGTGCCGGAAGTCCAGTTCACGAAATTTCCCAGCGAATAATACACTAGCATTTCATGGTCACTCTCTTCCTCTGTCACCCATTCGATGGGTTCGATCACATGAGGATGTGTCCCCAGTACCAAATCCGCACCGTTTTCCGCAAATATCTTGGTCCATTTCTCCTGCGAAGCATCTGACGTCAGCCTGTACTCCGTTCCCCAGTGCGGACATACGATAGTGAAATCCGCCAGTTCCTCTGCCCTCTGAATATCTGCCGCCACCTGTTCCTCATTCAACAGATCCACCGCATAGGGCATGTCCGCCGGCAGAGAAATGCCGTTGGTTCCGTAAGTGTAATTCAGGACTGCAATCCGCATATCTCCCAGCTCAATGATCGCAGGGTCTGCACCGCAGGAAGTGGAAGTATCCGCAGTATCATGAATACCCAGGACAGTGATCTGCGGGTATTCGTCCCTCCAGTACTCCGCACAGTTTACCAAGCCCGCACGTCCCTTGTCCATAGCATGGTTCGTGGCATGACAGATGACATCGAATCCTGCTCCCACCAGTGAATCGCAGAGACTGTAATCCGCATTGAAGCAGGGATACCCGGAGATTCCAAGATCCGCACCGCCTATGATCACCTCCTGGTTCACCAGAGCAAGATCTGCCGCAGCAATCTCCTCTTTAGTGTGGGAAAACAGCGAATCATAGTCGTAACTTCCATCCGGCCGCAGACAGCTTTCCTCCACCGGAGTGTGAAGCAGTACATCCCCTACCATGATGATCTTGTACTCTGGGGTGGCTTCCGGTGGTTGGTCGGTAGATGGCTGGATTGCATCCTGCGTTCCTGTTTCTATTGCTTCTGTTTCTATTGCAATAGTTCCCGTGGCACTAACAATATTTTCATTTGTTACTGTATTGTCCTCAGACACCATCTCAGTCTTCGCACAGCCGAACAATAAAAAAATGTTCCCTATACAAATATAAAACATTATTGCTTTTCTTAAAGTCAAAAATCTTCTATCTGCCATTTTTCTACCTTTTCACTGATTTTTCTGTATTTTTTTCTTCTTACTATGTCCCATTATAACATACCTATGATTTCGGGGTCAAAAGCCCCCGACTTTAATGCCTACGGATTGCTCCGTGCTATGCACTCCCACGTCTCCGCTCCGCTTCGGTCCGTGCTAAACATGTGCCACTGGCATATAGCACCCTACCCTCTATTCGCATATCGTGGGATTATCAGCATATATGATCAGAAACTGTTTGATTATATGGGATTGATTTGCTTCCTTTTTCAGACATCTTTTATGTACTAAATATTTGATTGATGAGATTTTCCACACTCATTGTGTTTAGACTGTATTTTTCTGATTCAAATGTATATATAATGTCTCTACCTTGTATAAACCCATTCTTGGCGTAAATGTCTATTTTTTTCATAGCTTTCTGACAGTAAATCGGATCTGTCATCATTCCCAAATGCTCCCATAAAATCGTTTTTCGATCTTCTAACCGCAGGCATGTAAAATCCGGATATATCATTCCCAATCCCTTTAGGTTTATAGGACATTCATACTTGTATGGGATATTTTTATGGTACAACATATCTGCAATGATCTTTTCTGACTTTGATCTGACTCTTTCTTTCTTTTCTGTGTAGATTTCCGCCTGTCCTTCTGCAAAATCTTTACCTGAATATATTTTTGCTGACCACTGATTCACATATTCCTTATCCGATATTATCCTCGCATCCACCATTTTTTTCCTGGATGGACTCATTCTGTCATAGACACTATATAGTTCTTCTACCTGTACTATTTCTTGTTTTTCACATTTTTTAATAATATTTTGTATATTCTTTAATTGCTTTTCTACCTCTGACAGCAATTTTTCATCATAATTTCGTTGTGCAAGCTTACCTGCCAATTCAAAATCAGATTTTCGCAGATATTTTCCATTTGGATAGGATGTTCTAGTTTCAGCAGAGTCCAAATAATATTGCTCAACTCCTCTGCAGTTAATTATTTTCAGATTGCCTAAAGGTGCATTCTGTATACTCGTTTCCAAATTTTGTTTCAAATCCCTTAGCCAACGTTCTCTTTTTAGCAATTGTTCATATAGAAAGTCCTTTATAGCCTTTTCCTCCCGTTGTACATTTTTTTCATTTATTGCTTTTCATTTAATCTGTATTTTTCTCTTTCTCGCATGTATTCTCTTGCCTCTGGCACATACCTATTTCAGTCAAGTCCAAATTTGTGTGTACATTCATCTTCCAGCTATGTTAGTCCGTCTATGCTGCCTTTATCTTCAGGAGATTTGATTGAATGGAGCTTAGTTTGTCATAGTACTCTTTCATATCAAAAATTCTGTGACCGACACTCCAATCATTATGATCATCCTGAAGAACTGCACCAATCAGTCGAATAATAGATTCCGTATTAGGGAAAATCTGAATGACCTTTTCTCGTCTTCTGATCTCTCTGTTTTCACGCTCTATTATGTTGCTGGTTCTTAATGCAATACGATATTTTGAAGGTAATGCCATGATTGTAATGCTATCTTCAAACCCTTCATCAAGGACAACCATTGCTTCATTTGCAACGTCCTGATATTCATCGTATATTGATTCTTTTAGTCGACGGGCTTCTTCAATAGTAGTTGCATTGAACATATCTCGCAATTCAGAAGCTAAACCAGTGCTATATTTTTTGGGACACTTATCTATGATATTTCTAGTAAAATGAGCCTGACAACGCTGCCATGAAGAACCAGAGAAGCATTCCTTTATTGCTTCAACAAGCCCTGCGTGTGCATCTGATATCACAATATCCACGCCACGTAAGCCACGACTTTTAAGACTTTCAAAGAAGTCCTTCCAGGTGTTTACTTTCTCAGAATCGTATACTTCAAAACCGAGTACTTCCTTGTGACCTGTATTGTTTATCCCAATAGCGACAAACAATGCTTTGGACTTGACACGATGATCTTCGCGAACTTTTAAATATATCGCATCGACAATAATAAATGGATAATGTTCCGGCAGTAAACGTTCTTTAAAATGTTTAATTGGAACATCAAGTTCCTTACAAATTTCAGAAACAGTAGATTTAGAGAAAGACTCTCCACAGAGTTCTTCAGTTACTTTTTTGACATTTCTGGTTGATATACCCTGCACTACCATTTCCATCATGGTTGTAATTAAAGCTTGCTCATTACGCTGGTAATTCTCGAATAAGGAAGTCTTAAATGGGACATTACGATGTCTAGGAACTTGTAATTCAATCTTTCCGATGCGAGTGGTTAATGACCTTGTCCGGGTTCCGTTTCTGTAATCAGAACGTTCCTGCGAACGTTCATAGTTATTAGCACCAAGTTGTTCGGTAGATTCAGCTTGAAGAACCTGATTAAGTAAAGCTTCCATAAGTTTGCCAAATGCTTCATCCTTAGTTTCTGAAAAAAGTCCTACAAAAAAATCACTATCTAATGTAAAATGTAATTGAGCCATGGGTTTCGTCCTTTCAATTATGTTTTGTGTGGTAACTTAATTATAACTGAAAGATGAGCACTTGGCTCTTTTTATATAGATTTGTAATTTACACCATTATATAGACTTTATCCCTATTTCATCTTTTTTCTGTTTCCGCATGTATTCCTTTGCCTCTGGCACATACCTATTTCATCTTTTTCCTTATTTCGCATGTATTCCTTTGCTTCTGGCACATACCTATTTCATCTTTTTTCTGTTTCCGCATGTATTTCTTTGCTTCTGGCACATACCTATTTCATCTTTTTTCTTATTTCGCATGTATTCCTTTGCTTCTGGCACATACCTAATCCATAATTCTCCCCTCCCTCGCATGTATTTTACACGTTGCTCCTCATATATTTCCTATACATGTATAATTTTCACAAACTAACCTCTAAAAAAATAATGTTATTAAAGTAATAATTGAAATAAATATCTTGAAATATCCGACACAGAGCTGTGTCATTAAATGGTTAAAAGAAAAACTGATCTTTGAATTAATATTTTGAATTATTGTTTTGAGTTGCTGTTCTGAATTACTGTTAGAGTTAGTGTTCTGAGTTAGTGTTAAAAAAACTGGGGAAGTACAAGTACTTCCCCAGAATAAGAGCTATATACTATCTATCAAAGATTACTCGATGATGGTAGCTACACGACCGGAACCAACGGTTCTACCACCCTCACGGATAGCGAAGGTAAGACCCTGCTCCATAGCGATAGGATGGATCAGTTCGATGGTCATCTCTACGTTATCACCAGGCATGCACATCTCAACACCAGCGGGCAGTTCGCAAACGCCGGTAACGTCGGTGGTTCTGAAGTAGAACTGAGGACGATAGTTGTTGAAGAAAGGAGTATGACGTCCACCTTCATCCTTGGTCAGAACGTAAACCTGAGCGGTAAACTTTCTGTGGCAGGTAACAGTACCGGGCTTAGCCAGAACCTGTCCTCTTTCGATTTCAGTTCTCTGGATACCACGAAGCAGAGCACCGATGTTATCACCAGCCTGTGCCTCATCCAGCATCTTACGGAACATTTCGATACCGGTTACAACAGTCTTCTTGGTCTCTTCCTTGATACCAACAATTTCAACTTCATCATTCAGATGCAGAACACCACGCTCTACACGACCGGTAGCAACGGTACCACGACCGGTAATGGTGAATACGTCCTCGACGGGCATCAGGAAAGGCTTATCAGTATCACGCTGAGGATCAGGGATATAAGAATCTACAGTATCCATCAGTTCCATGATCTTGTCGCCCCACTCGCTGCTGGGATCTTCCAGAGCCTTCAGAGCGGAACCCTTGATGATAGGGCAGTCATTGAAGTCGTACTCTTCCAGCTGCTCGGTTACTTCCATCTCAACCAGCTCGATCAGCTCGGGATCGTCAACCATATCACACTTGTTCAGGAATACGATGATGTAAGGAACGCCTACCTGACGGGACAGAAGGATGTGCTCCTTGGTCTGAGCCATAACACCATCAGTAGCAGCTACAACGAGGATAGCACCATCCATCTGTGCAGCACCGGTGATCATGTTCTTAACGTAGTCAGCATGGCCCGGGCAGTCAACGTGTGCATAGTGTCTCTTCTCGGTCTGGTACTCGATGTGAGCGGTAGAAATGGTGATACCACGCTCTCTCTCTTCGGGAGCCTTATCGATGTTATCGAAGTCAACCTTCTCGTTACCGGGTACTCTCTCGGAAAGAACCTTGGAGATTGCAGCGGTCAGAGTGGTTTTACCATGGTCAACGTGACCGATGGTACCAATGTTACAATGGGGCTTTGTTCTGTCAAATTTAGCTTTAGCCATTATTTAAGTCCTCCTTAAAATAATTAAACTGTTTATATTTTTCTACTCGCCGAAGTGGCGAACGCGCACTCGGCGCTTTTTAACTCGGCTACCTCTGATTATATTAAATAATCAGAGGTTTTTCAAGTTATTTTTATTGTTTTAATGCTTATTTCGCCTTTGCAGCAAGAACCTTTTCCTGAACGTTCTTAGGAACGGGCTCATACTTTTCGAAGAACATGGAGTAGTTACCACGACCCTGGGTCTTGGAACGCAGGTCTGTGGAGTAACCGAACATCTCAGCAAGGGGAACGAAAGCCTTAACCATCTTACCACCGCCGATGTCTTCCATACCTTCTACACGACCACGACGGGAGTTCAGGTCACCGATTACATCGCCCATGTATTCCTCGGGCATGGTAACCTCAACCTTCATGATCGGCTCAAGCAGTACAGGAGCTGCCTTCTGCATTGCTTCCTTGAATGCCATGGAACCTGCAATGTGGAATGCCATCTCGGAGGAATCGACCTCATGATAGGATCCATCATATACGTTCGCATGAACACCCAGTACAGGGAATCCACCCAAGATACCAGCCTGAGCTGCTTCCTGGATACCTTCACCTACTGCGGGGATGTATTCCTTAGGAATGGAACCACCAACTACAGTAGATTCGAATAACAGGGTAGGAGGATCGTTGATCAGAATGTTTGCCTTAGGATCAAATTCAAACTTCTCACAGTTAGCCTCCAGGGGCTCAAACTTAACTTTACAATGTCCATACTGTCCACGACCACCGGACTGCTTAGCATACTTGGAATCCACTTCGACAGCCTTGGTAAACGCTTCCTTATAAGCAACCTGAGGAGCACCTACGTTAGCTTCTACATGGAACTCACGAAGCAGACGGTCAACGATGATCTCCAGATGCAGCTCACCCATACCGGCGATGATAGTCTGACCGGTCTCCTGATTGGTATGAGCACGGAAAGTAGGATCTTCTTCTGCCAGTTTTGCAAGAGCTTCACCCATCTTGCCCTGACCGGCTTTGGTCTTAGGCTCGATAGCCAGCTCGATAACGGGCTCAGGGAACTCCATGGATTCAAGGATTACAGGATGCTGCTCATCACAGATGGTATCACCGGTAGTGGTGAACTTGAAACCAACTGCTGCTGCGATATCACCGGAGTAAACCTTTTCCAGCTCTGCACGCTTGTTCGCATGCATCTGCAGGATACGTCCTACACGTTCCTTCTTGTCCTTAGTAGCATTGAGTACATAAGAACCGGAATTCAGAGTACCGGAATATACACGGAAGTAAGCAAGCTTACCTACGAACGGGTCAGTCATGATCTTGAATGCAAGTGCAGCGAAAGGCTCTTCATCGGAAGACTTTCTCTCTACTTCATTACCGTCAAGGTCAACACCCTTAATAGCCGGTACATCCAGAGGAGAAGGCATATACTCGATAATAGCATCCAGAAGCTTCTGAACACCCTTATTTCTGTAAGCAGTACCGCAGCATACGGGAACGGCTCTGCACTCACAGGTAGCTTTTCTCAAAGCAGCCTTCATCTCTTCAACGGAAGGAATTTCACCTTCCAGATACATCATTGTCAGATCATCATCCAGCTCACAAACCTTTTCAATGAGCTCGTCATGATATAAAGCAGCCTCATCAGCCATATCTCCAAGGTCATCGGTAACAGTGATGTCATCACCCTTCTCGTCGTTGTAGATATAAGCCTTCATCTCGAACAGATCGATGATTCCCTTGAATTCATCTTCCTTACCAATAGGCAACTGAAGGCAGATAGCATTCTTACCAAGTCTGGTACGGATCTGATCCACTGCTGCGTAGAAGTTAGCACCCAGGATATCCATCTTGTTGATGAATGCCATACGAGGTACGTTGTAGGTGTCAGCCTGACGCCATACGTTCTCGGACTGAGGCTCTACACCGCCCTTTGCACAGAAGACACCGACAGCGCCATCCAGTACACGAAGGGAACGCTCAACCTCAACGGTGAAGTCTACGTGACCCGGGGTATCAATGATGTTGATACGATGCTCCAAAGCACCGGGCATGGGTTTGGTCTCTTTTTCAAGAGTCCAGTGACAGGTAGTAGCTGCAGATGTAATGGTAATACCTCTCTCCTGCTCCTGAGCCATCCAGTCCATGGTAGCAGTACCTTCGTGAGTATCACCAATCTTGTAGTTTACACCTGTGTAATACAGGATACGCTCGGTAGTAGTGGTCTTACCGGCATCGATATGAGCCATAATTCCGATATTTCTAGTTCTCTCTAACGGATATTCTCTTCCAGCCAAGTTTTTTCCCTCCTACTAGAATCTGTAATGAGCAAAAGCCTTGTTTGCCTCTGCCATCTTGTGCATGTCTTCTTTTCTCTTAACTGCAGATCCGGTATTGTTGGCTGCGTCAAGAATTTCGTTAGCAAGTCTGTCTTCCATGGTCTTCTCACTTCTCTTACGAGAGAACATGGTCAGCCAACGAAGGCCCAGAGCCTGACGTCTCTCAGGTCTGACTTCGATAGGCACCTGATAGGTAGCACCACCGATACGTCTTGCTTTTACTTCCAGAACAGGCATGATGTTGTTCATAGCCTCTTCGAATACTTCCAGAGCAGGCTTGCCGCTCTTCTCTTCAACCTTAGCAAATGCTCCGTATACGATCTTCTGGGCTACACCCTTCTTGCCATCCAGCATGATGTTGTTGACAAGCTTGGTAACCACTTTGTTGTTGTATAAAGGATCTGCTAATACATCTCTTTTCTGAATATGTCCTTTACGTGGCACGGTTCTTCCCTCCTTAACAAATTGTTCTCGTGAGATTACGTTATCTCGGCATCTAAGATGCCTCGATGTCGGTTGTTCGCCGACCAATCCCTCCATAAAAAGTTCGCTCGTAAGCAAGCTTACGCTCTCTTTTCATGTCGGTCTTGCCTTCTCACTAGTTACGTTAAATCATCGGTACTCACATGTGTTTCCCCAAGTGTTCGCGCTGTTATATCTGTATCACAGAATTCCAACACTTTTCTTAGTTTCGTTTTTGTGGTACAAAGATGTCTCTCTGACATCTCCAAAAATCCTTGCGGATTTTCATCGGACTCTCGGTCCGACGTTCAAAACGCCCCGGATACTACTTATTTCTTAGCATCCTTAGGTCTCTTAGCGCCGTACTTGGAACGAGCCTGTTTTCTGTTAGCGACACCGGCAGTATCAAGGGTACCACGGATGATGTGGTATCTGGTACCGGGCAGGTCCTTAACACGACCACCACGGATCAAAACAACGCTGTGCTCCTGCAGATTGTGACCTTCACCGGGAATGTAGCTGGTAACTTCGATTCCGTTGGAAAGACGTACTCTGGCGATCTTTCTAAGAGCAGAGTTAGGCTTTTTAGGAGTTGCTGTCTTAACAGCGGTACATACACCACGCTTCTGGGGAGCAGAAACGTCTGTTGCTTTCTTGTGAAGAGAGTTGTAACCCTTCTGGAGAGCAGGTGCAGTAGACTTCTTAACAGAAGTCTGACGTCCTTTTCTTACTAACTGGTTAAATGTTGGCATTCTGTTTCACCTCTTTCTTAATAGTATAATAGACGCACCTTTTCTGGCACGCTTTAACAGTATACTTGTTCCGACTTCCGTTGTCAACAGGTTTTTCGTGAAATTTACAGGGTTTTTCATGACTTTTTCATATATTATAAGTCGAGCAGGCTGGCTCCTACTCGATTTGTATACTTTGTACACCATCTCGCTTAAAAGCTCGATGATGTACATTCGCCAAAATGGGAGCCGTACCGTTTCCGATACCGCTCCCTGAAGTATTTCCCGTTATTTTCCTGCTTACACAAAGTCTGTTTACAGGATTTCTTTCAGATATCTCTCTAACGCATCCTGCCAGGAAGGAAGCCTTACGAATCCGTTCTCTGTCAGCTTGGCTTTGCTCATGCGGCTGTTCTCCGGTCGCTTGGCTTTCGTCGGATACTCGGAAGCCGGTACAGGAGCCACATCCACTTTCATGCCCGCCTGACGGAATATCTCACAGGCAAATTCATACCAGTTACAGATACCTTCGTTGGTAGCATGATAGATACCGTATTTATCCGTCAGGACCATATCCACCAGAAGTCTTGCCAGATCATAAGTATAGGTAGGAGATCCGAACTGGTCATTCACCACTGTGAGATGATCATGGGTCTTGCCCAGATTCAGCATGGTCTTGATGAAGTTCTTGCCGTTGACTCCGAATACCCAGGAGATTCTTACGATAAAATATTTCTCCAGTGTATTCTGTACTGCCAGTTCTCCTTCGTATTTGGTCTGTCCGTATACATTCAGCGGATGACGCTCGTCCTCTGGCTCCCAGGGTCTGGTGCCCTCGCCGTCAAACACATAATCGGTACTGATATAGACCATCTTGCAGTCCAGCTTCTTGCAGACATTCGCAATGTTCTGTGTGCCGTCCGCATTGACCTTACGGCAGATTTCCACGTTATCCTCCGCTGCATCCACTGCGGTATAGGCTGCACAGTGTACCACAGCGTCCGGTGCCGCCTCTCCGATCACCTTTTCCACGCTGGCCGCATCTGTGATATCCATCTCCTGAATATCCACGCCGACAGCCTCAATTCCGCGCTTTGTCAACTCATTTACCACATCATATCCCAACTGGCCTTTTACGCCTGTTACCAAGACTTTCATAGATTGCCTTCCTTTTCTTTCCTATGCTTGTGGCGCAGGTCTCTGAACCGGCCACATACATGATTATAACATTCCCGGCAGACATCAGCAACGAAATACTTCACTTTTATAAATCTGGTGTAAAAAATCCGGGGATGATCCCCGGATCTTTCTGATTAAATTTAAACAGTCATATAGCTTTGCGCTGCCCGCCGGATATCCTCGACAATTCCTTCTGCCTTTTTATCCTCCAGTTCGGTTACCTGCTTTCTAAGTTTCCACCAGTTCCAGCCGGGATGTGCATTTTCCTGCAATTCTATGATTCTTTTCTGGTATTTTCTGCATAATATAAAATAAATCACCAAGAGTAATAAAACACCAATGCCCAGCATTCCGGCTACTGTGTCACCGTAATATCCACTCTTTGCTGCCTGTGCAAGCGGTGTCGCTTCATCTTCAATTTGTACGATTCGATAACCTGTCAAAATCACAGGTATGGAATATAACATGCCGCTCATCTCGACCGCCTCCGTTATTTCTTAGTCTCTATCTATAAAGACTACTTATCCATGAAAAACGGCTCACATTTTTCGATATTTTTTTCAGGAATTCCTACCGGTCTGCTTCCGGAAATTTTTATCGCATAAATTTACTTTTTATGGGAAATCCGATATAATGGTGATATAGATTTTCACACGGCTATTTGTGCCGCAGGCGTCACAAAGTAGCTTTTTATCGCAGAACCGAATCTGAAATTCAGTTCGCGATTCCTTCGGCATTAGAAATGCCTGCGGAATGGGGGTTAGTGTGAAAAGAACTTCTAATCACTCAGAGCAAAGGCTCTTTCGTGAAGAAGTTCTAAG
>ERZ1027125.406-NODE-406-length-19011-cov-5.901087_pt1 | contig 19011 bp, 13 predicted proteins | sample MGYA00519249_ERZ1027125 | MGnify/ENA primary metagenome ERZ1027125 (study PRJEB26926, sample SAMN06164580) | human gut metagenome | biome: ENVO:00009003; feature: ENVO:2100002; material: ENVO:00002003 | host: Homo sapiens | place: USA | collected 2012 ... | reverse complement strand
TAAGATCGTCGGCAGCGTCAGATGTGTATAAGAGACAGGGGTAACACCGAGCTTACAAAGTGCCAGCTGCTCAGCGAGAAGGATTACGTAGAAATGCGTGAAAAGTACGAGGATGAGTTCAGAGCGGGTATGGGCGCGGAGGCCATCAAGGAGCTGCTGGAGGAAATAGACCTCGATAAGCTTTCCGCAGAGCTTAAGGCTGAGCTGGAGGATCTGCCCGCAGGACAGAAGAAGATAAAGCTTCTGAAAAGACTCGAGGTAGTCGAGGCTTTCAGGACGTCCGGCAACCGTCCCGAATGGATGATACTGGACGTAGTTCCCGTTATCCCGCCTGAGCTGCGTCCTATGGTAATGCTCGACGGCGGAAGATACGCTACAAGCGACCTTAACGATCTCTACAGACGAGTTATCAACAGAAATAACCGTCTTAAAAGAATGCTTGAGCTTGAAGCCCCCGACATTATCATAAGAAACGAGAAGAGAATGCTCCAGGAGGCTGTGGACGCCCTTATCGATAACGGCAGACACGGCAGAGCGGTGACGGGTCCCAACAACAGAGCGTTCAAGTCGCTCTCGGATATGCTTAAGGGTAAGCAGGGACGTTTCCGTCAGAACCTGCTCGGTAAGCGTGTAGACTACTCCGGACGTTCCGTTATCGTAGTAGGACCCGAGCTGAAAATGTATCAGTGCGGTCTGCCTAAGGAAATGGCTCTCGAGCTTTTCAAGCCTTTCGTAATCAAAAGACTTACCGACATCAGTACAAATCCGTCGCTTAATATAAACGGCGCAAAGAACGCTATCGAGCGTATGGAGCCTATCGTATGGGACGCTCTTGAAAATGTAATTCAGGGCCACCCCGTACTGCTCAACCGTGCGCCTACGCTTCACCGTCTTGGAATCCAGGCTTTCGAGCCGATACTGGTAGAGGGCCGTGCTATCAAGCTCCATCCTCTGGTTTGTACGGCTTTCAACGCTGACTTTGACGGCGACCAGATGGCTGTTCACCTGCCTATATCTCCCGAGGCACAGGCTGAGGCAAGATTCCTTATGCTCGCCGCAAACAACCTGCTCAAGCCGTCCGACGGTCACCCTGTGGCTGTTCCTACGCAGGATATGATACTCGGTTCTTACTACCTCACACTCCAGAAGGACGGTGAACCCGGCGAGGGCAAGATGTTCAGAGATGAGAGAGAGGCTCTCATGGCATACGATCAGGGTATTGTTTCGCTGCAGGCGGCTATCAAGGTAAGGATCACAAAGCAGGTCGGCGACAGAAGCGTTTCCAAGATAGTAGACGCTACCGTCGGCAGACTTATCTTCAACGAGGTCATTCCTCAGGATCTGGGCTATGTCGACAGAACAAATTCAGATAAGCAGTTCGACCTTGAGATCAGCTTCCTCGTAAAGAAGAAGCAGCTTACCGATATTGTTGACAGATGTATCCGTCAGCACGGTACTACTACCACATCAGAGGTTCTTGATAAGATCAAGGCGCTGGGCTTTAAATATTCTACCAAGGCTGCTATCACCGTTGCCGTATGCGACGCTACCATTCCTGAGCAGAAGAAGGAGATACTTGCCCGTGCGGACTCTCTTGTAGACGTTATAGACCGTCAGTTCAAGAGAGGATATATCTCCAGAGAAGAGAAGTCAAAGAGATTTATCGAAATATGGAACAATGCTACAGATGAGGTCACCGACGCTCTGAAAGCGAATCTCGACCCGTACAATCCTATCAACATGATGGCTGATTCGGGTGCCCGTGGTTCTATAAACCAGATACGTCAGCTCGCAGGTATGAGAGGACTTATCGCAAACACATCGGGTTCGACTATAGAGATGCCTATCAGAGCCAACTACCGTGAGGGTCTTAATATTCTGGAATACTTCATCTCTTCACGAGGCGCCCGTAAGGGACTTGCCGATACAGCGCTCAGAACCGCCGACTCGGGTTATCTGACAAGACGACTCGTAGACGTATCTCAGGACGTTATCATACGTCAGGAGGACTGCGGTACTCACGAGGGTATCGACGTATTTGAGATAAAGGACGGCAAGGAGAAGATAGAGCCGCTGGCTGAAAGACTTGTAGGCAGATTCCTTGTAGAAGATCTAAAGGATCCCAAGACCGGAGAGGTCGCAGTATCCCGCAACAAGCTTATGACAGAGCACGACGCTAACAGGGTGGTGCAGATACTCGAAGCTACGGGCAAGGAGAGAATAAAGATCCGTTCCGTACTCTCCTGCAAGGCGAGAAACGGCGTGTGCGCTAAGTGCTACGGTGCAAACCTTGCGAACGGCAAGGTCGTAAGAGTCGGCGAGGCTGTCGGCGTAATCGCGGCGCAGTCTATCGGAGAGCCGGGTACTCAGCTTACAATGAGAACCTTCCATACGGGCGGTATCGCAAACGCAGAGGATATCACACAGGGTCTTCCCCGTGTCGAAGAGCTTTTCGAGAGCAGACGTCCCAAGGGCGCTGCCATCATCACAAAGATCGACGGCTCGGTACGCATAGAGGAAGCGAAGAAGATGCGTCAGGTGGTTATCACAAGCGAAGATACCGAAAATCCCGCTCAGGAGATGTACTCCATACCTTACGGCTACAAGCTGAAGGTCAAGGAAGGCGATTTTGTGACAAAGGGAAGTCCGCTGACAGAGGGTTCGATAAACCCTGCCGATATACTCGCGGTAAACGGTGTAGAGGCTGTTCAGAACTATATCATTACCGAGGTTCAGAAGACCTACCGTTTGCAGGGTGTTGATATCAACGACAAGCATATCGAGGTAATCGTTCGTCAGATGATGAAGAAGGTCAAGATAGACGACAGCGGTTCAAGTTATCTGCTTCCCGGAAGCCTTGTAGAAAAGAACGAGATCAACGCTATCAACGAAGAGATACAGGAGAAGCTGGACGCAGGCGATATCAATGCACGTCTTATCACTACAGTGCCTGTTATTCAGGGTATCACCAAGGCTTCAAGCTACTCGGATTCGTTCCTGTCCGCAGCGTCGTTCCAGGAAACCACAAAGGCACTTACCGACGCAGCTATCAAGGGTAAGACAGACCACCTGCTCGGACTAAAGGAGAACGTTATTATCGGTAAGCTGATACCTGCCGGAACGGGTATGGATATCTACAATAATGTAGAGGTAGTGAAGAACGAAAGCTCCTCTCACAGCTCCGAGGTCTTTCCGATAATTTGACAATATGACGATCCTGTAAGGATAAATCAGACAGCAGCCGCCCGCATAATGACGGGCGGCTGCTTTTTTGCGTATAAACAGGGCAAAACAACCAATGCTAAGGGATAAGAAAGTGAATTATTTGTACATTTAATTTGTGAAAAACTGCTTGACAAGCATAGTTTTATAGTGTATAATATATGGGTATGCTGACGAAGTGTATCTGCATATAAGATTTTTTTGGAAAGGAGAGAGATCATGCCAACCTTTAATCAGTTAGTTAAAAAAGGAAGAGACAGCTTCGATAAGAAGTCGACTGCTCCTGCGCTTCAGAAGGGTTATAACTCAAAGAAGAAGAAGGCTATCGACCAGAGCTGCCCTCAGAAGAGAGGCGTCTGCACCGCAGTAAGAACCGCTACTCCTAAGAAGCCTAACTCAGCTATGAGAAAGATCGCCAGAGTTAAGCTCACAAACGGAACAGAAGTTACAGCTTACATCCCCGGTATCGGACACAATCTTCAGGAGCACAGCGTTGTTCTTATCAGAGGCGGCCGTGTTAAGGACCTCCCCGGTACTCGTTACCACATTATCAGAGGTACGCTTGACGCACAGGGCGTTGCTAAGAGAATGCAGGCTCGTTCAAAGTACGGCGCTAAAAGACCTAAGGCAGGTAAGTAATCTTACATTCTGCGCTTAGAAAAGCAAAAGCCGAAAAAACTATTCAAAAAGGTTAAAACTCATTGTCGCATCAAGCTGCGAAGACCACAGCAGAATAAGCGAAGTGATTTATTTATGATAGATTCACCTTGCTCAGTGCTGATCGGGGCCGTAGGGTAAGCCTGCGGAGCGAGTACCTGTGAATTCATTATTGTGAAGGAGGGAATTACAGTGCCAAGAAGAGGTAAGGTTTCAAAGAGAGACGTGCTTGAGGATCCGGTATACAAGTCAAAGCTTGTTACCCGTCTTGTAAACAATATAATGCTCGACGGTAAGAAGGGCGTAGCCCAGAAGATCGTTTACGGAGCATTTGAGATCGTTGAAGAAAAGACAGGCCGTCCCGCTCTTGAGGTATTTGAAGAGGCGATGGAAAACATCATGCCTGAGCTGGAGGTAAAGGCTCGTCGTGTAGGCGGCGCTACCTATCAGGTTCCTATGGAGGTTCGTCCTGACAGACGTCAGACTCTCGGACTCCGTTGGATCACAAAGTATTCTCGCGAGAGAAACGAGGATACAATGAGAGAAAGACTCGCAGCAGAGATCCTTGACGCGCTCAACGGCGTAGGCGGATCCTGCAAGAAGCGTGACGAAACACACAGAATGGCTGAAGCTAACAAGGCTTTCGCACATTTCAGATGGTAATAAGGCTATAAGCAGGAGGATATTATGGCAAGAGATTGTTCTTTGCAGGATACCAGAAATATTGGTATCATGGCTCATATTGACGCCGGTAAAACAACAACGACCGAGCGTATCCTGTTTTATACCGGTGTAAACCATAAAATTGGAGAAACTCATGAGGGTGCAGCCACGATGGACTGGATGGCTCAGGAGCAGGAGAGAGGTATCACAATTACTTCCGCTGCTACTACCTGCTACTGGAACAAGCACAGACTGAACATCATAGACACTCCGGGACACGTTGACTTTACAGTAGAGGTTCAGCGTTCGCTCAGAGTTCTCGACGGTTCGGTAACTGTACTTTGTGCAAAGGGCGGAGTTGAGCCTCAGACTGAAACAGTTTGGCGTCAGGCTGACGATTACAAAGTACCCAGAATGGTATACGTTAATAAGATGGATATCATGGGCGCTGACTTCTATCGAGTTGTTGATATGCTGGATAACAGACTTCACTGTAATCCTGTTCCGATCCAGCTGCCTATCGGCGCTGAAGAGGATTTTACCGGTATTATCGATCTTCTCGAGATGAAAGCTTATATTTATACAAACGACCTTGGTACGGACATTCAGGTTACAGATATTCCTGATGACATGACAGAAAAGGCAGAAGAATACCGTGAGATGATGCTCGACGCTATCGCAAGCGAAGACGACGACGTTGCAGCTCTGTACCTCGAGGGTGAAGAGGTTCCTATAGAGGAGCTTAAGAGAGCTATCAGAAAGGCTACTATAGCTAATAAGATAGTTCCCGTGACCTGCGGTACTTCATACAAGAACAAGGGCGTACAGAAGCTTCTTGACGCAATTGTTGATTATATGCCGTCGCCTATCGACGTGCCTCATATCAAGGGCGTTAATCCCGAAACAGGCGATGAGGTCGAAAGACCTTCGAGCGACGACGAGCCTTTTGCGGCTCTCGCATTCAAGATCGCTACAGACCCGTTCGTTGGTAAGCTCTGCTTCTTCAGAGTTTATTCGGGCGTACTCCAGGCAGGTTCGACTGTTTACAATGCCTGCAAGGATAAGAACGAGAGAATCGGACGTATCGTACAGATGCATTCGAACCACAGAAAAGATATCGAAACCGTATACGCAGGAGATATAGCCGCTGCGATCGGTCTGAAGAATACTACTACGGGCGACACCCTCTGCGACGAGGATCATCCCGTAATTCTTGAGTCCATGGAGTTCCCTGAGCCTGTTATCCAGCTCGCTATCGAGCCTAAGACTAAGGCAGGTCAGGAAAAGATGGGCATTGCGCTTGCTAAGCTTGCCGAAGAGGATCCGACATTCAGAACATGGACGGCTGAAGAAACAGGTCAGACCATCATCGCAGGTATGGGTGAGCTTCATCTTGAGATCATCGTAGACAGACTTCTCCGTGAGTTCAAGGTCGAGGCTAACGTAGGCGCGCCTCAGGTTTCTTATAAGGAAACTATCAAGTCCAACGCTAACGTAGATTACAAGTACGCTAAGCAGTCGGGCGGTAAGGGTCAGTACGGTCACGTTAAGATCAATATTGAGCCTAACGAGTCTGGCAAGGGCTATGAATTTATCAATAGCGTTGTCGGCGGCGCTATTCCTAAGGAATACATCCCCGCTGTAGACGCAGGTATAAAGGGCGCAATGGAGGCAGGCGTACTCGCAGGCTATCAGGTAGTTGACGTAAAGGTAGAGCTTTATGACGGTTCTTATCACGAAGTTGACTCCTCTGAAATGGCGTTTAAGCTCGCAGGCTCTATGGCGTTCAAGGAGGCTATGAGAAAGGCTAACCCCGTTATTCTCGAGCCTATTATGAAGGTTACCGTTATCGCTCCCGACGACTATCTCGGAACAGTAATCGGCGACCTCAACTCCAGAAGAGGACAGATCCTCGGTCAGGAGACCAGACCCGGCGCAGTTCAGGTAGACTGTCTTGTACCGCTGTCTGAAATGTTCGGTTACTCGAACGACCTTCGTTCAAAGACTCAGGGCCGCGGACAGTATTCAATGGAGCCTCACAGCTACATCGAAGTACCGAAGTCCATCTCTGAGAAGATCATGAACGATCGCAAGAAGGGCGAATAATACGGATTTTTCATAATTTTTTTGATAAAATCTTCTTCAACCCTATTGCAAAACAGATGTAAATCTGCTATAATAAATATAATATAAGTGTACAACCGTGCATATTTATATGTAAATTTATATTAAGGAGGAAATTTCCAATGGCTAAGGCAAAATTTGAAAGAACCAAACCCCATGTAAACATCGGTACTATCGGACACGTTGACCATGGTAAGACCACTCTTACTGCCGCTATCACAAAGACTCTTGCTATGAAGGGTCAGGCTCAGTACGAGGCTTACGATATGATCGATAAGGCTCCTGAGGAGAGAGAAAGAGGTATCACAATCAATACAGCTCACGTTGAGTATGAGACAGACGCTCGTCACTACGCTCACGTTGACTGCCCGGGACACGCTGACTATGTAAAGAACATGATCACAGGTGCTGCTCAGATGGACGGAGCTATCCTCGTAGTTGCCGCTTCCGACGGTCCTATGGCTCAGACAAGAGAGCATATTCTTCTTGCTCGTCAGGTAGGCGTTCCTGCAATCGTTGTTTTCATGAACAAGGCTGACCAGGTTGACGACCCTGAGCTTCTCGAGCTCGTTGAGATGGATATCAGAGATCTTCTTTCTTCTTATGATTTCCCCGGCGACGATACACCTATCATCATCGGTTCCGCACTTGCTGCACTCGAAGCTCCCGATGATATCACAAACGAGGCTTACAAGCCTATCATCGACCTCATGAACGCTGTTGACGAGTTTATTCCCAGCCCTGAGAGAGATGACGCTAAGCCTTTCCTTATGCCTATCGAGGACACTATGACCATTTCCGGTCGTGGTACCGTTGTTACAGGTAGAGTAGAGCGTGGACGTCTTAACGTTAACGAGCAGGTTGAGATCGTTGGTCTTTCCGACGAGAAGGGTACAACTGTTGTTACTGGTATCGAGATGTTCAGAAAGACTCTTGACTACGCTGAGGCAGGCGACAACATCGGCGCACTTCTCCGTGGTATCACAAGAGATCAGGTTGAAAGAGGACAGGTTCTCTGCAAGCCCGGTTCTATTCATCCCCACACCAAGTTCTCCGGTCAGGTATACGTTCTGAAGAAGGATGAAGGCGGCCGTCATACTCCTTTCTTCAACAACTACAGACCTCAGTTCTATTTCAGAACAACTGACGTTACCGGCGTTATCACTCTTCCTGCTGATAAGGAAATGTGTATGCCCGGCGATAACGTTTCTATCGACGTTGAGCTTATCACTCCTATCGCTATCGAAGAGGGTCTGCGTTTTGCTATCCGTGAGGGCGGCAGAACTGTAGGTTCGGGCGTTGTTACAGCTATCAACGAATAATTTTGGATAATTAAATTTATTCATATAAAAGGCGAGTCTGCGAAAGCGGGCTCGCTTTTTGCATTGCAAGCAAACACAAAAAAGCTCCTCCGAAAGAGATAATCTTTCGGAGGAGCTAAATTATTTTACATTTAGTTTGCGTACTGAGAAGTAATACCTAAATACTCTTCAAGCGTCTGACCGCTGGACATAAGCTTCTGAGCCAGAGATTTTCCGACATATCTTATGTGCCACGATTCATACATAAAGCCTGTTATATTTTCCTTGCCTTGCGGATAGCGGATTATGAATCCGTATTTTGCGCAGTTCTTTGCAAGCCACTTTGCTTCCTTGGTGTTGTTGAAGGACGAGCTGGGATTGTTTACGTCAAGAGCCAAGCCGGACTGATGCTCGCTGTAGCCGGGTCTTGCCGAATATCTGTCTGCGGCGGCTTTTCCGTCGCGGGCAACGTAGTTGTTGTAAAGCTGCTGCTGAGTGCTGTAGCTTCTGAAACCAGAAGCGTTCCAAAGTGAAATTCCGTCGTTCCATGCCGCCTGCTGTAGTTTTTTGAATGCGGCAGAGGTTTCGGGAGTAAGTCCGCCGGGATAATAGCTCGACGGCAGCGAATAGGTCTTATTAACTATAAGAATACCGTCTATATAAGTCGCTCCGTTTATTATCTGCACTCTTGATTTTGTCACGACGCTTTTCTCCGCAGAATAGCTGCCGTAAATTTTCTGTCCTTCATAAAGTCTGTAAGCACGGACCTTGAATACATATTGCGTACCCTCCTTGAGATTTGCAATGCGGAAATTATCAGAGGACGCAACGGCTCTGCCAACGGTACTCCATGAGCCGTCTTTTTTCATAGCTATCTCATATCCGTCGCAGTCGACCTTGTTCCAGAATACTCTTGCTGCGTCGTATGATTTGTTTATTTTGCTTATAGACGTCTGAACCGGAGCAGAGGGTTTGACAGGCTTGGTCGATACTTTAATTATATCCGAATAATCTCCGTACACATTTGCACCGTTTGCAGTTTTATTGAATGCTCTTATCCTGAGAGAGTAAGAAGTATTGGCTGACAGATTCTCTATGCGGAAATTGTCTACAGCGCCGGTCGCAGTACCTGAAAGAGTCCATACGCCGTTTTTGAGGATATATACCTCGTAGCCTGCGCAATCAAGCTTGTTCCAGTAGGGACGCAGAGCCTTTGTACTTCTGTTTACCTTTGTCACATAGACTTTGGCAGGAGCCGCAGTCTGCTGTGAGGACGGCTTTGTGGTGAGAACGATGGTTTTTGAATATTCACCATAAAGCATATTGCCTGCATTGTCACGGTTGTACGCCCGTATTCTGAAACGGTATTTAGTACCGGAAGCAAGCCCCTCTATGCGTATATTATCCGCCGAACCGCCGGCAGTGCCTGCGAGCGTCCATACGCCGTTATTCAGAACATAAGCTTCATAGCCTGTGCAGTCCTGTTTATTCCAGTATATGCGCACAGCCTTGGAGCTTTTACTGCTCTTTGAATAGATGACTTTTTCGGGAGCGGATATCTGAGGAGAGGGTGCAGAGGTCTTTGTTGTAAGTATAATATCCTTTGAATACTCTCCGTAAATAGGTGTCCTTTGGTCATCGTAATTGTATGCCCGTATTTTGAAGCGGTATTTGGTACCCGAAGCAAGCCCTTCTATGCGAATATTGTCCGCCGAGCCGTCGGCAGAGCCTGCGAGTGTCCATACTCCGTTTTTGAGTACATAAGCCTCGTAGCCGTCGCATTCAAGCTTATTCCAGTATATGCGCACAGCCTTGGTACTTTTACTGCTCTTTAAATAGTTAACCTTATCGGGAGTAGTATATACGGGGCTGTCTGTAATACCATCGGTAAAATCCACAGCTTCACTGCGTACATTTTCATCGCCGTTTTTTATATAACTCAATATGTAGTAGCGGTAGCCTGTACAATGCTCAGAATAATCGTCCCATGTAAATTCCTTGTCGGTCGGGTTCATCAAAAAGTAGTCGTAACTGCCTGTAGAAGGCATATATCTGTACAGGACGTAACCGTCGACTCCGTTTATCGGATGCCACATTACTTTCAGAGTTTTGCCGGAGGTATAAGCCGAATATACCGACGGAGAATCGGGAGCTTTCACATCAGGCGTTCCTATAGGCTGACTGTCCGAATCGATGGAATCAAGCCGGATCTGTTCTTCGTAACTATCCGGGAAGATAAGCTGATCCTCGGCGGAAACGGGGAGCTGTGCAAGCGGAGTAACTGCCGCAGCGGCTGAAATCGCGATAGCGGTGATTTTTTTCTTTATCATATGTATTTACCTGCCTTTCTTTTGTCTATATCCGGTTAGCAGTTTTGCTGTTTACAGGCGGAGTAATATGTTCTCCCCTGTCTCTAATGTTATTATAGCACTTGCTCTTATGCTTGTCAATGGAATGTGTTTACAAAGATCAGGTTTGTTATAATTTGTAATAAACAAAAGATAAAACGTATATCTTTTGTAATTAGAGAGGCTCCAGATGAAAACTGTGTGAAATAAATTGACTTGAAGAGTAAAAAATGATATACTTTATTTATTATAATATACGCAAAGGGGGGTGCTGTATTTGCGGCGTAGATCAGTATGTTCGGCGTCTGTGGGACGAGCTGTGCTGACGTTGATTTTTCTGCTTTTATCTGCGGCGGCGTTTATGGCCAGGTATATTATCAGTATTTACATACCGCATGATAAAACATTGGAATATGTTCCATCTGCCGCAGTAATATCCGAGGATAACTGTAACGAGCCATCGGATAAGCTGACGGCGGGATCTAATATATTGAGGGATCCTACGGTAACTATACGTCAGGGCAGGGCGTTTGTCCGATTCAATGTAGAGATATATGACAGCAGCGGCGTACCGTTTCAAGAGCGGTTGGACAAGCAGCAGGAGGCTATAGACGACTATAAAGAAAAGATAGACCCTGAACTTCCCAGCTACATGGCCTTTATGGAGGCGTATCATGATCTGAAGAGCGATTACAATAAGCTGTACGCAAAGGGAACGCTTGCGATATCCACTATATGCCGCGATTCAAAATATGATCCTGAAAGAGCCGAAACGCTAAGCATACCCTCGACGATCGCTTTTACCGCTGACCAGCTTGAGCATATTTCCGAAACGGGCGATATATCGTTTATAGCGGACGAGGATGCCGGCGGAGATTTTATTCAGCTCTATGATGAGAATGATCCTTTCAGCAGACAATATATATACAAGTACCCCCTGACCGAGAACGAGAGTTGTACGCTTTTTACCAACATAATAATACCCAGTGACTGGGACACTGAGCAAACTGAGCTTCTGGTTTATCAGAAAAATCAGGAAACGGATACGTTTGAAGAATTGACTCTTGGTTTTACCAATATGTCGCTTATCGGCGACGGATTTACCGTAAAGGTATCTGCAGATATAGTCGATGCGGCAGATTTTGACAATCCTCTTGCTGCATTTAATACCGCAGAAAGCCTGAACGCCGTTACCGAGCTAAGCGACAGCAGTCAATAGAATGAATGCTATAGGCAATACCGCACAAATGTCGCAGTAAGAAAATCATATAGGTGATATGTACAAATTTTATATGAGATTTTTATGTATAGTGTATATCATAATAGCGTCAAATATTTCTTTATGTCGATAGTGCGTTTTGTGCATTAAAACGGTCTGTAAAAGAATATTAACTAAAACTTTAAGTGAATTAATAGTTTGGTATTGGTTTTGTATTGAATTGATCGGTCACAAGTGATATAATATTTTAGTAATTGCATGAAACTGAAATCAAACCTAAGGGGGAAGTTAAGCTATGAAAATGAAGAAATTATTTGATTTTCTCGCAGCTGCTGCGGTCGCTTCGGTAATGGCTGTAAGCGCTTCGATAACGGCGTTTGCCGACGATGAAAAGCTCAGCGACGTTGAAATCGACGTATCCTCAGCGGTAGTGGCTAAGGCTTGGGCGCAGTCGCTCAAGGTAGACTCAACCGTTTTTGACGCATCGAGAATGACAGAGGATTCGGTAGTTAAGATCACTTATACCTGCGACAAGGCAGTCGAGGACGCAGGTACCGATTATCCCGTTGAGCTGGTAGTGCAGAGCTGGGAAAATCCCGATACGCCTATGGTTGACGCACAGGGAGGCGTATGGGCAAAGGTCGCTCCCGCTAAGTATGACGATAAAAGCGCGACCTACAGATACAGCGATATTGTAAAAGCGTACGGTACGGACGACCTAAAAGAGGTCAATTGTATGCTGGTAGGTGCTACAGATAAGGCTGAGATAACCTGCACGGGTATGACGGTGACCAACTGCAAGGAAAAGGGAAATCATGTGTATCCCGAGGAAGAAAAAGAAGGAGTAAATCCTGTATTTATTATCATCGGCGTTGTGGCAGGTATTATAATCGCTGTGGTAGTTATCGTAGTAATAATGAACAAAAAGAGCAGCGAGGCATTTGACGTGGCTTCCGGTAAGTTCGTTGATAAAAAGGATCTTGACCAGTAATAAGAACTAATATATAATAAATAAAACATCCTGTAAAATCGTTATTGGCGGTATACAGGATGTTTCTGTTTTGAGTCATAAATTTCACACTGAAAATTGACAAACGGAATAAAGATATGGTATAATGTTAAGAATAATAAAGGTAAGAGGAGTATATGATAGATGTTTGAAACGGAAATAAAAAAGCCACGGGTCGTTCTCGTTGCTGTAGATACAGGCGAGTATGACGCCGATGCCTCGATAAAAGAGCTTGCCGAGCTTGCGGATACCGCAGGAGCGGAGGTGGCGGCTGCAATGATACAGAAACGCCCGACCGCCGACAACGCTACCTGTATAGGCTCAGGCAGGCTGGAGGAACTGAAACAGCTATGCGAAAACGAGGATATCTCTCAGGCTATCTTTGACTGCGAACTGACCGCCTCTCAGGTGCGAAATATCGAACGTGTTATTGATACGCACACTATTGACCGCACCACGCTGATACTTGATATTTTCGCTCAGCGGGCAGTAACTCGCGAGGGCAGGCTTCAGGTAGAGCTGGCGCAGTATAAATACCGTCTTCCAAGACTGGCCGGTATGGGCGTTTCACTCTCTCGTCTTGGCGGAGGAATCGGTACGAGAGGTCCCGGTGAAACAAAGCTTGAAACCGACAAGCGTCATATAAGAAGCCGTATTCAGGCGCTTACCGAGGAGTTGAAAAGCATTGAGCAAAGGCGCGGACTGGCTCGCAGCCGCCGAAAAAAGGATGACGTGACCGTATGCGCAATAGTTGGTTATACAAACGCAGGTAAATCCACGCTGCTGAATACCTTGACCGACGCAGGGGTGCTTGCGGAGGACAAGCTTTTTGCAACGCTGGAAACTACCTCACGAAAGGTAACGCTGCCCGACGAACGTGAGATAATAATGGTCGACACCGTAGGTCTTATAAGCCGTCTGCCGCATAATTTAGTCGAAGCGTTTAAATCTACGCTGGAGGAGGCGGCTAATGCAGACGTTATCCTGCACTTATGCGACGCTTCCGACCCTGAGTGTCAGAAAAAATCCGAGGTGACTCTGAATCTGCTCAAAGAACTGGGCTGCGAGGGAATACCCGTAGTTACCGTTTTCAGCAAGTGCGATCTTGTTCCTGAAATTAAAGATATGTGCGGCGGCGACGCTGTGGCTATATCTGCGAAAAACGGCATGGGTATAGACAGTATGCTGGCTGCCGTGGCTAAGGCTCTGCCTGACGACACCGTCAGCGGAAAATTTATTTTTCCGTTCGATATGGGCGGCTCTCTTGCCAAGATACGCGAGCTTGGCAGGGTGAAGAGTGAGGAATACACCGAAGACGGCGTAGTAGCCGATATCACACTTGATAAAAAATACTGGTATATCATATCCGAGTCAGGCGGTAGGATACATACCGTCGGGTAATCGCTGTTTTAAAAAAATTTGAAAATTCAGAAGCCGTATGATTTGTTTTCTAATAATAAATCATACGGCGTTTTTTATACGCATATTAAGACGTATTTCGCAAATAATAGTGATGTAAGCGAAAATAATGCTGAAAGGATAAAATAGCTATGAAAAAATGTATTGAAAAAATTCATGCAAGACAGATAATAGACTCCAGAGGAAACCCCACTGTAGAAGCCGATGTGGTACTGTGCGACGGTACAGTGGGTACGGGTCAGGCGCCCAGCGGAGCTTCAACGGGAGTTTACGAGGCGTGCGAGCTGCGTGACGGCGAAAGCGCATACGGCGGTAAGGGAGTGACGAAAGCAGTATCTAATGTTAATGAGAAAATAGCGCCGATACTAAAGGGAATGAACCCTGCGGATATATATAAAATAGATTCTCTTATGCGCTCGCTGGACGGCACGTCAGATAAATCATCGCTCGGAGCAAATGCTATCCTTGCGGTTTCCATCGCCTGTGCAGACGCTGCCGCAAAGGGTTACGGAATGCCGCTTTACAGATTTTTAGGCGGTGTGGCAGGCAGCAAGCTACCCGTTCCGATGATGAATATCTTAAACGGAGGAGCGCATTCGGACAATGCTCTGGATGTGCAGGAATTTATGATAATGCCTGTGGGAGCAGAGAGCTTTTCGGAGGGGCTAAGGCAGTGCTGCGAGGTATACCATACGCTCGGAAGGATATTAAAGAGCAGAGGACTGACTGCGGCTGTGGGCGACGAGGGAGGATTCGCACCGCAGATATCTTCGGACAGCGAGGCGATAGAGCTTATTCTGGAAGCGGTCGACGGAGCGGGATATGCAGGCGGCAAGGACTTTATGATAGCGCTTGACGCTGCGGCAGGAGAATGGCGTACAGATGAAAACGGAAAATATTTTTTGCCTAAGAGCGGCAGAACTATGACTTCCGACGCACTGATAGACCACTGGCGAATGCTTGCGGCTACCTATCCGATAAAGTCGATAGAGGATCCGCTTTCAGACGACGACTGGGAGGGCTGGACCAGAATGACGCTGGAGCTTGGTTCAAGGCTGCAGCTTGTAGGCGACGATCTGTTTGTCACGAATGTCAGCAGACTGAAAACGGGCATAAAAAACAATGCGGCAAACGCAGTGCTGATAAAGCTTAATCAGATAGGAACGGTGTCCGAAACGATAGAGTGCGTGAAGCTTGCAAGAGAAAAGGGATATAAAGCTGTTATTTCACATCGTTCCGGTGAAACCGAAAGCACGTTTATAGCAGATCTTGCGGTTGCGCTGAATGCAGGTCAGATAAAAACAGGCGCTCCATGCCGCTCCGAGCGTACTGCTAAGTACAACAGACTTCTTAAGATTGAGGAAGAATTAAATGCGGTTCATTCACGCACCGTGCAAAAATAATCTCCTCGCTAATAATGTAGGGGCGATAATCTGAGCGTAGTTCAGAATACGTTCGCCCGTGGTTAGTGTCTATTAACTATTCGCTATTCATTTATTTACAAATGTGGTGGTATTCTTGTGAGATTCTTTCATTTATCTGTTCAGCGGACAAGCCGCTGAATGAGAGTTTGATACCGCTTCTACAAGGGGCAGCCCTCTATCGCAGGGCATGCCCCTCTTGAAAATTAGTCCACCGGACTAATTTTCAATTCACCCTATGCGGAGCTCACTTCGTAGGGGAGTTTCGCTCTCTGCGGACGGCGATTGCATAAGCAAGCTTATGCTGGGGCTTTGCCCTCTGGACACCCACAAGCCTTTTTGCGAAAAGTCTTGACCCAAAAAGCTGCTTATTGACAAGAGCTTTTACTTTCGTTTGGGAGTTTGTCACGCAAGGGACAAACTCTTAGTACAGGCAAAACAAAGTAAAAGACCAAACGAAAGTCGGAGCCTGTACGATTGACAAGAGCTATTACTTTTGTGAAAAAATTAAAATACGCACTTTTGAAAAGAAACTCTACGCTAACCTAGGGGAGTTGTTCGCGCAAGAGAACAACTCGGGTACAGGTCAGACAAAAGTAAAGACCAGAACTTAGCGTGGACCTGTACAGACTGCACGATTGACAAGGTTAAGGAAATATGATATTATAGTTTCAGGCGAGTAGGTTCGCCTGTCCGAAAGGATGATTTATTTGGCAGAGAAATTCTGCGCTGAATGGGAGGGCTTCGCTCCGGGCGATTGGAGCGGCGACTCTGTAGACGTCAGCGATTTTATCAAAAAGAATTATACGTCCTACGACGGCGACGAGAGCTTTCTTGCGCCGCCTACCGAGGATACTCTGAAGCTCTGGCAGAGGGTTTCGGAGCTGCTGGAGCAGGAACGTGAAAAGGGCGGAGTCCTCGATATGGATACGAAGATCGTTTCTACCATTACTTCGCACCCTGCCGGTTATATCGACAGAGATCGTGAGAAGATCGTGGGGCTTCAGACCGATAAGCCGCTAAAGCGTGCGCTCCAGCCGTTCGGCGGAATAAGAATGGCGGTAAATGCCTGCAAGCAGTACGGCTACGAGGTAGACCACGAGATCACGGACATTTTTACTAAGTACCGAAAAACGCATAATCAGGGAGTTTTCGACGCATATACTCCTGAGATGAAGCTTGCTCGTCACGCCGGTATAATCACCGGTCTGCCGGACGCATACGGCAGAGGCAGGATCATAGGCGATTACCGACGGGTACCGCTGTACGGAACGGATATTTTGATAGAGGACAAAAAGCGTCAGCTAGAGTCCGCAGTAGGTCGCATGACATCTGAGAATATACGCCGAAGAGAGGAGCTTTCCGAACAGATAAGGGCTTTGGGCGAGCTTGCGGAGCTGGGCAGGATATACGGCTTCGATATTTCAAAGCCTGCAAAAAATGCGCAGGAGGCGGTGCAGTGGCTGTATTTTGCATATCTTGCGGCGGTAAAGGAGCAGAACGGAGCGGCTATGTCGCTAGGCAGGACCTCGACCTTTCTCGATATTTATATTCAGCGTGATATTGATAAAGGAACGATAACCGAGCAGCAGGCACAGGAGCTTATCGACCAGTTTATTATGAAGCTCAGAATGGTCAAATTCGCACGGACTGCCGAGTATAACGCACTTTTTTCGGGAGATCCGACATGGGTCACGGAATCGATAGGCGGCGTTACGTCGGATGGCGAGCATATGGTAACAAAGACCTCGTTCCGATATCTTCACACTCTTGAAAACCTCGGACCTGCACCCGAGCCTAATATGACGGTGCTTTGGTCTTTAAAGCTTCCCAAAGCCTTTAAGACCTATTGTGCAAAGGTATCTATCTCTACGTCGTCGGTGCAGTATGAAAACGACGATATCATGCGGCCTATACACGGCGACGACTACGCTATAGCCTGCTGTGTGTCGTCTATGAGGGTAGGAAAGGAACTTCAGTTCTTCGGCGCAAGGGCGAATCTTGCAAAGTGTCTGCTTTACGCCATTAACGGCGGCGTGGACGAGAATACAAAGCAGCAGGTAGGTCCTAAGTACCGTCCGATAACGAGCGAGTATCTCGACTATGACGAGGTAATGGAACGCTACGACGATATGATGGAATGGCTTGCCGAGCTGTATGTAAACACGCTGAACGTTATTCATTATATGCACGATAAGTACAGCTACGAGCGTTTACAGATGGCTCTGCACGACAGGGATGTGAAAAGATATTTTGCCACGGGTATAGCCGGACTGTCGGTGGTGGCGGACTCGCTTTCGGCAATAAAGTACGCCAGGGTCAAGTGCGTGAGAGATGAAAACGGTATCGCCGTGGACTACGAGGTCGAGGGCGACTACCCGAAATACGGCAACAACGACGACAGAGTCGACAGCATAGCCGTAAATTTAGTTAAAACCTTTATGAATAAAATAAGAAAGCACCACACCTACAGAAACGGAGTGCCGACAATGTCGATACTGACTATAACCTCGAATGTGGTGTACGGTAAAAAGACCGGCTCGACGCCCGACGGAAGAAAGCTGGGAGTGCCGCTGGCTCCGGGAGCGAATCCGATGCACGGACGCGATACCCACGGTGCGGCTGCGTCGCTCTCCAGCGTAGCAAAGCTGCCGTTCCGTGACGCAGAAGACGGTATTTCAAATACGTTCTCTATAATACCCGACGCACTGGGCAAGGACGGCGGAGTATTTTTAGGAGATATAGACATCGAAAGCATTTCCAAGTCTATGGAGCGGGAAATGCAAACAGGAAAATCGCTGAGATCACAGTGATTTGCGACTTAAAAGGAGAGATCGGTTATGGGTTATATTTTAACTAAGGATGAAAACGGAAACGGCGAGCCGGAGGATCTGGTATCGGTGATCGACAAGCTTTTGGCGGACGGCAGCGGCAGACTGACAGTAGATCTTGCCGACATCGAGAGCGGTATCACTTTTACAACTTCCCCTACCTCCGACTGCAAGGACGGTAAAAAAGGAGCCTGCGCTCAGCCCACAGAGGATACAGACGAGGACTGACAAGCTTCTCGGTATCGTTCCTCATCCGTTAGGAAAGGAAATGATAAAATGAGCAAAAGTTCTAAGTGCAATGAGAAAAAAGAAGATATAAAGAAAATCAAGGATGAAAAGGAAAGCTCCTGCCATAAGGAAAGCGCACAGGAGGAAAATCTTATAGGTCTGCTTGACGGCTACGTTGAAAAGGGAGGCCACCACCTGAACGTCAATGTTTTTAACAGAGAAACTCTGCTTGACGCTCAGAAGCATCCCGAGAAGTATCCTCAGCTTACGGTGCGAGTATCCGGCTATGCGGTGAATTTTACTAAGCTTACAAAGGAGCAGCAGGACGACGTTATCTCCAGAACATTCCACGAGAATATCTGATATCAGTAAAAAAGAGCGGACGATTTTTTATCGTCCGTTCTTTGCTGTTGTATTTATATTACATTAAAAGCCTGTTCGAGGTCAGCGATGATATCGTCGACATTCTCCAGACCTACGGAAAGTCTTATCATTCCGGGGTCTATTCCCGCCGCTTTGAGCCTGTCTCTTATACACATCTCCGAGCCCACGAGACCGGAGCCTATCTC
>ERZ1027125.403-NODE-403-length-19085-cov-5.708303_pt1 | contig 19085 bp, 14 predicted proteins | sample MGYA00519249_ERZ1027125 | MGnify/ENA primary metagenome ERZ1027125 (study PRJEB26926, sample SAMN06164580) | human gut metagenome | biome: ENVO:00009003; feature: ENVO:2100002; material: ENVO:00002003 | host: Homo sapiens | place: USA | collected 2012 ... | reverse complement strand
CGAGATAGGCTCCGGTCTCGTGGGCTCGGAGATGTGTATAAGAGACAGGTGTGACTATAAAAAAAGAGAAAAACCGCCTAGGGTGTAAGCGGTCTCTCAAAAAGGAAAGTATGAAAAAGAAAAAATTTCGGGAATGCGTAAATTATTCTTCTGTTTCGGCTGCTTCTTCGACAGCATCTGCTGCCACAGCCTCTTCTACGATCTCTTCAGCTACGGCTTCCTCAACAGCCTCTTCTGCGGCGTCAGCAGCTTCTTCAGCCTCAGCTACCGCTTCCTCTGCTTCTTCCGTACAGTCGCAGCAATCGCAGCAGCAATCCTCAAAATCGTCGTCTAACTCTTCGTAATCGTAGTCCTCGAGTTCCTTGTGTTTCTTATATGCAAGCGCTGCAGCAGCTCCAAGTCCTGCAACTCCAAGTGCGGCAACTACCTTTAATGCTTTTCCCATAGTGGTACATCTCCTTAAAATTAATTTACACAAAATCACAGACGGTATATCCGTACTGTTCATTTCTTTAAGTTATTATACCACATTTCTTAAAGTAAATCAAGTATTTTTCAAAAAAATAATTTCCAAAAGAATTTTTTTGTGCACAATATACAAATCAGTTGTATTTTAAACAACAGATTAACCGATAAAAAAAGCGGAATCCGTCTGTGAACTCCGCTTTTAGTGAAACTATTAAATTTTATATTTAGCAAGTATCTCCATAGGCTCGGCTATCTGCTCCAGTGCGACTTTCAGTGTGCGCTCTACCTGTTCGCTGTCGTAGCTTTCCATTATCTGCTTTGCGTGACCGAGGGCTTCCTTGCCTATCTCAGCCTGATACTGGTATATGCTGTCGAGCTGCTGGAGCGCTTTTACCTCCAGATCCTGATATACGGTCTTTATGTCCTTGACAATGTTGCTGCGGATATCGTCGTAATTCTCCAGAGCGATATCAATGATATCGGTCTGCTTTTTCTTTCCGAGTATCTTGCTGAAAGCCGTCATCGTAGCAGGCGGGAAGGTTTCCGACGTGCCGAACATCTTCACTCCCATTACCTGTCGGGTAACGTTTTTGCCGAGCGAACGCATTATCCTGTCTACCGAGGTGACCTGAGTAACCTGCGACAGATCCTCTATGCCCAGCTTTTTCGCAAGCTGGCGGCTTAGCTTATCGACAAGCTCGTTCATTCTGTCACGGTGGTACTCTATACAGGTGCGGTATGCCTCGCCCACCTTCTCCATAAGGTAGGAGTAGAAGTGCTTTTCTATATCCTCGGGAGAGTACACGTCCGTTCCGTCCTCGTTTGTGCTGCGGCATTCAAGTATGCTAAGCCTTAGCTTTGCAAAAAACTCGTACATCCACGTTTCAGCTTGCTGCTGCATTTCCGTCATACTCAGATGCAATATCGGCTTGCAGCTCTCCAGAGCCGCCGACAGCTGCGAGCATTCCTCGTCGAAGTCACGCTCCTTCGCCTCAAGCTTTTTGTAGTCCATCTCCGCCATTTCGGTAAACATATGCAGCTTGGCGCTTGTTTCGTTTACCATCTCGTCCAGCATGGAAATGACCCTCTGTGTGCGGATAATATCCTTTTTCAGGATAATATCCCTTTGCAGCGACATCTCAAACTGCATAAACTGTGTTTCATAGTAATCTCTGGTACCCTTGTCCGGCAGCCTGCCCTGTCCCAGCTTTCTTTTCAGCTCGTCCGCTCCGCTTATCCCGTACACCACGGCATTGGGAACTATCTTCTCGCTCAGCATTCTGAATCTGCGCATTATCTTATCCACATCGCTCTGCGTATTAAGAGCGTCGATCATGTTTACGAGAACGTACAGCATACCGAACTTCCTCGGCTGAACGTGAGAGGCTAAATATATCTGCTCCGATTCGGAAAAGGGCAGCAGGCTCGACGCGGCGTACATTATGGCGTCGGCATTCACAAGATACTGAGTTACCTGTCTGTCCAGGTCGTCCAGATCGGAAAGACCCGGAGTATCCACTATCCTTATCTCTTTCAGTATAGGCGCATTGTCCCTGATGTCGAGATACTCGACCTTGGCAGGGAACATCTTCATAAGCACCTCCAGCCTGTCCCTTGTGATATCCGCCATATCTATGGGCACACGCTGACCGTTTTCAAGCACGGCTTCGGCATATCTCTGCTCGCCGTAGGATATTTCATTTATCGTATAGGTTTCGGGAGATACGTTCGAGGGAGCTATCTCCTTGCCCAGCAGAGCGTTTATTATCGTACTCTTGCCTCTCTTGAAATCTCCGAGTATAACAAGCGTAAAAGGCTCGCTGCTCCTCTTTTCTATCAGAGCCTCCCACTCTCTCAGTCCGTCGGTAAAATCGTGGCCCAGAAAAGAGCCCAGCTCTTCGTTCGCCGATATCTCCGACAAAGCCTTTCTGATCTTCTCTATATCTTTTTTTACTGCACCTTCGTCGTACTGTGCAGTGATGTTATTGTATATATCCATATCACTGCCCTCCCGAAAGTAGTATATTTGTTCTTACGTCGCATACCTGACCTGCGCAGGTGTGCGAATCCGCCGCCTCTAAGTCGCTGCGCCATGCAAAAAGAGAGTCGCAGGTGAGAAACTCCGAAACCGCAGTCACTTTCTGCTCAAGATCTTTAAGCGAGGTATCAGGCTTTAAGCTGCGTACTGCCGTAGTGTGGTTTACGGCAGTGATTTCCTGAAGCTTTGCGCTGTCCGCATTTTCAAGGCTTCTGCCATAGAAGTCGACATAACCTTTCTTTAATAAAGAACACATCACCTCTATATAGCGTCCCGGATTGCTCATACAGATCATTCCCGCTCTCTCGGCGGTAACGTCGGCATAGCGTACCCAGTCTACCAAAGCGCCGACTATCTGGCTGTTCACAGCGCCCTTATAGGAACGCTCAGATGGCTTGTAAGCAAGTCGGTTGTAGTTTAAGTATGTAAAAGCCCAGTTGTACACGCAGTGGTTATTCTGTATCCTGCCGCACTCGCTGCCTATGAGAAGCTCCAGCTCCTCAGTAGTGCACATATCCAGCAGACTTTTCGTTATGATTATACTGGGCTCTATAATATCGCTGCCTATCGAGTATATGAGCGGCTTTTCGTAATCCTTTCTTATAAGCACTATAGGCAGGTTAAGCTCCAGCCTTTCACAGCACCTTTTCAGTATATCGTATATTTCGGGATATTTCAACGCTCCCGCCTGCTCGCATTTTAAGAACAGGTGCTTCGCCTCTGCGGCGATATCCGCACCGTTTATAGCTTTGGTAAGCTTTCCCCAGCCGGTCAGTCCTATTATCTTCTGTCTTACTGCAAAATCGGAATCAAAAGCATAGTCAAGCTGACCGTCGATAATATGGTTCTGAAAGGATCTCGTAAATGCGTTCAGATAGCTGCGGAAGCCTGTATCAATTGACAAAAGCGGATTTACCGATGAAACGGTATCACTCATGTTCGGTTTCCTCCTTATTAAATTGTAGTGTAGAAATTTGTCTTTAATGAAACAGTTATTTAACTATTTCCGCTATCCATTGTATCAGAGATAACCTTTCTTACCGCATATGCGTCGGATACGATAGCGCTTGCCCTTTCGGCAATGCTGTGCAGACGATCCATCTCTCTTTCAGATACGTCGTTCTTTTCTGTTTTGAGCGCGTTAAGATTGTCGAGAGTTTCCTGAGTATCGCGCAGGATTATTTCCGTTTCCTGCTCTATCTTGCCCTTCAGTCCTTCAAATGCCGAATATACCTGACGACGCACGGTTTCCGTAAAGTCGTTATTCAGGCGCATTTCATGGAACTGCTTTCTTACCTGCGTCTTGAAGTTTGTCTTATATTTATCTATTCTCTCGTTCACCAGCAGCTTGTCCACTGCAAAGCTTGCAGTGAAAGTACCTGCCAGACCCGCTACCGCCATAAGGCAGAGAGCTATAGGCCATGCGGGAGTAAGACTGAGTACAGTGGTAAAGAATATAGACGAGAAGCTTACAAGACCCGTAAATCCGCCGAGCAGAGCGCCCTTTACCCCCGCCTCGCGGAAGCCTAGGAAAGCCGCGCCCACTCCGAACGAGCCGAGTGCCGCTCCGATACCCTTATCCGCGGCTGTGCCGTTGCGTGATATCTTCTCCGGTATAGTAAACATATCCTGTATCCTCGCCACAGACTCGAAGAACTCGTCCTCGAAACGCTGCAGTCTTTCAGCCTCGCAGCTTACGGCAACATTTATGTTGTTCTGTATCTGCTCGCAGATTATCTGCGCTCTTTCCTCGATACTTTCCTTGATCTTCTCGGTAAGCTTGCCCGAAACCATCTTTAAGCGGTCACGCTTGAAGTCATCGGAGCTCATGCTGTAGTTGTCGATGACCTGCATAGCCGCTTCCTCGATATTATTCCAGTAGCTGTCAAGCACAGGCTTTAAGTCGTCGAAAACCTGATTTGCAGCCTTGTTTATCTTTACGAATTCCGCTCTTTTTTTAGTGCGTATATCGTCTATCTCTCCTATAGCCGCCTCATAGCGCTCCATAAATTCGTCGTTAGCCATCATAAGAGCGTTTTCCTGCATAACCACAGAGCGAAGTATCTCCGTACCCGAATTGGTTATCTTATTTGCGAGTATCTGCAATGTGATACCGCCTCGCTCCTTAGTCAGCATAGTTTCGAGAGCACGCTCAAATTCGGGGAAATTACTCTCCTCCAGCAGACCCGGATCCTCTATTTTCTTAGCGGTCAGCGCGCGCTTGGCGTACACACCGATAACCCTCGGAGTTCCTATCTTCCTCTTATAAACAGCGAACTCTCTGGAGTCCTCGCCCATTACCATTTTAGCCTTATCCATAACGTACTTTGTGATCCTGGTACGCACGGTTTCCACTATCTTATTCTCGTCCTCGGGAGAGAAAGTACCGAAGCAGTTTACGACAAAAATGATCCTGCCCACGTCGGAGGTTATCATCTTCTTCTCCAGAAAGTCCTTTTCAAACTGAGAGAAAGGCGAATTTGCGCTGATAACGAAAACTGCCGCATCGATCTTCGGAAGAATGGACATAGTTACATTAGTCATCTGCTCGTCGTCGTTCAGACCCGGAGTGTCTATGATATCGACGTTATTACGGCAGAAGTCGGTATCGTAGTATACCGTAGCCTCCTTGACGGTCTCGGCGATCTCCTCGGACTCAGAGGTCAGCTTGGTTACATAGTTCTCCAGCTGATCTATGTCTACTCTTTCGCTCTTTCCGTTCTTATACTCCACCTGTACATACGGCTCGTCGCTATATGTAACTCGGTTAAGCGTAGCCGTAGCGGGCAGCACGTCCGCCGGCAGCACGTCCTCGCCGAGCATAGCGTTGATAAGCGTAGACTTACCTCGCTTGAACTCGCCGACGATGGCGACCTCGAAATGCTCGTCCGCCGATTTTTCGATAGTTTCACGGATAGATTCCGCAGTATGAGTGAGTGATATCTCCTCGCTCAGCTCAAGAAGCTCCCTCAGACTGTTATTGAGGGAGGCCATAGTGTCCTTATAGGACGAATAGGTTGAATAATCGATTTGTTTTTCTGTCTGACTCATTAGCGACCTCCGTTTTCCCTGTTTATATCACACGGGATTTGTTCACATTTGTTATATACAGACGACGGATTATATTTATATTTATGTCGGCTGTCCGAACGAAGCTCGCTTCATGCTCCGCAAAAAATATTACACAGTTAAATTATAGCATAATTTTAAGTATGCCGTCAATAGTTTAGTTACAATTAGGCAAAAAAACCTCACCTTTGCACAAAGGAGAGGTTATATTTTTGTAATAAGTTTATCAAAGAAATCGTACCTACCAACAAAATGCGGCTCTTATCCGTTAAAATAAAAGCCGCCGTCAATAAAAAAATTAAAATTTTCTGAACCTCAGCAAAACCAGAACCGCCGTGACCGTCCACGAAACCGCACAGGCGAAAGCTTCTGTAATATATTTTTTCATACCGTTTCGCCGCCTTTCTTTTTGTCTACACTATAAATATACACAATTAATTATGTTTTGACAAGATGATAAATGTCACTGATTTAATGACATTTGTCACTGATTTTAAAAATTTGAAAAGAAATTTATATAAAATGCTTGACAAATTATTTAAATGTGGTATAATGTTATATAGAGGAAAGTGAAAGGAGCATAAGTCCAATGGGTAAAAGCGTATACAGTATAGTTCTTTCAGACGAGGTGGTAGCCGCCGTAGACGAGCTTGCGTACCGAGCGGGTACGAGCCGCTCTAATCTTATAAATCAGATACTTGCCGAAAAGGTGAGCTACACTACGCCCGAAATGAGAATGAAACAGATTTTTTCACTGGTGGGACAGACGCTGGACAGCCGATTTCTGCCTGCACCCCAGTCGTCGGAATCCGTAATGTCCGTGCGTACTCCGCTGAAATTCAAATATAAGCCCACGGTGAAATATTCCGTGGAGCTGAACAGAGATTTTTCGGGGTGCGTAGGCAGACTCAAGATCAGCCTGAGAACGCAGAGCGCAGAGCTTATAGCTCTGACGGACAGCTTTTTCAGAATGTGGAGCAAACTTGAACAGAAGTATCTCGGCAAATTCTTTACGGGAGGATTTCCGTGCGAGATACTACCCAAACTCTATTCGAGAGATTTTTACGAGGTAGGCAAGGGCAGACTGAGCGACATTGAGATTGCCGAAGCTATAAGCGGTTATATAAGGGTATTCGATAAGGCTCTTACACAATATTTTGATAATATAAACGACATCAAAGCCGCAGAAAGCCTTTGCGAGGAAACGTACAGGTCGTACCTCAGAAAAGGAGTATCGGTTATCTGATAAGCAAGGAGGGTATATATTATGAACGCAAATAAATTTACGACAAAATCGGCTGAGGCCGTTGAATCGGCGAAAAGCATTGCCGACAGAAATTCAAATCAGGCTGTGGACGAACAGCATCTGCTCCTCGCACTGCTGCGGCAGACGGACGGACTCGTACCCGAGCTTATGCAGTCTATGGGAACAGACCCGAAAGCTTTGGAGTCCGCCGCAGAGAGCGAGGTTTCAAAGCTGCCCAAGGTGCAGACCTCTTCGCCTGCCGACGGTATGTATGTCACAAGCGAGCTGAACAGAGCGTTTGCCGAAGCCGAAAAGCTGGCGGATAAAATGCAGGACAGCTATATATCCGTAGAGCACCTTCTGCTCGGTCTTGCCGAAGCTCCCAACAGCTCTGTCAAGCAGCTTTTTAAAACCTTTGGAATTGATAAGGAAAAAATACTGGGAGCAATGCAGCAGATCAGAGGAAATCAGCAGGTGACCTCTCAGGACCCCGAAAGCACCTACAATGTCTTGAAAAAATACGGTCAGGATTTAGTAGAACTTGCCAAGACACAAAAACTCGACCCCGTTATCGGCAGAGATAACGAGATAAGAAACGTGATACGCATCCTGTCGAGAAAAACAAAAAATAACCCCGTGCTTATCGGAGAACCCGGCGTCGGTAAAACCGCCGTTGTAGAGGGTCTGGCTCAGCGGATAGTCAAGGGCGACGTCCCCGAAAATCTCAAGGACAGAAAGGTATTTTCTCTGGATATGGGCGCACTTATCGCCGGTGCAAAGTACAGGGGCGAATTTGAGGAAAGACTCAAGGCGGTATTGCAGGAGGTCAAAAAGAGCGACGGCGGGATAATCCTCTTTATCGACGAACTGCATACCATAGTAGGCGCAGGAAAGACCGATGGAGCGATGGACGCAGGCAACCTGCTAAAGCCTATGCTCGCAAGGGGAGAGCTGCACTGTATCGGAGCTACCACGCTCAACGAATACAGAGAGTATATAGAAAAGGACGCGGCGCTGGAACGCCGATTCCAGACCGTACTCGTCGCTGAGCCTGACGTGGAAGACACCATTTCCATACTGCGTGGTCTGAAAGAACGCTATGAGGTATTCCACGGCGTAAAGATACAGGACGCCGCGCTTATCGCCGCCGCATCGCTGTCCGACCGCTACATCACCGACAGATTTCTTCCCGACAAGGCGATAGACCTTATCGACGAAGCCTGCGCTCTTATCCGCACCGAGATGGACTCCATGCCGACGGAGCTTGACGAGGTGCGCCGCAGGATATTGCAGCATGAGATAGAAGAAGCGGCTCTCAAAAAGGAAACCGACAAGCTTGCGGCAGAGCAGCTTGCCGACGTGCAGAAAGAACTCTCGGAGCTGAGAGAGCAGTTCAACAGTATGAAAGCGAAATGGGAAAACGAGAAGAACTCCATATCCGGAGTGCAGAAGCTGAGAGAGGATATAGAAGCCTGCAATGCGCAGATAGAGCAGGCAGAGCGTGAGTACGACCTGAACAAGCTTGCGGAGCTGAGGTACGGCAGGCTCCCCTCTTTACAGAGCGAGCTGGAACGCAGGGAAAAGGAAGCCGAGGAAAAGCTCGGAGGAAACACGCTGCTGAGGGACAGAGTTACCGACGAGGAGATCGCCCGTATCGTGGCGAGATGGACGGGTATACCAATTTCCAAGCTTATGGAGGGCGAGCGTGAAAAGCTGCTTGCACTGGGCGACACGCTGCACAAACGAGTTATCGGACAGGACGAGGCGGTACAGAAAGTAACGGAAGCAATATGGCGTTCGAGAGCGGGAATCTCGAATCCCAATCAGCCTATAGGCTCGTTCCTTTTCCTCGGACCTACGGGCGTGGGAAAAACGGAGCTTGCAAAGGCTCTGGCGCAGGCGCTTTTCGACGACGAAAGAAACATCGTAAGAATAGATATGTCGGAATACATGGAGAAATTCAGCGTGAGCCGCCTTATCGGAGCGCCTCCGGGATACGTCGGCTACGAGGAGGGAGGACAGCTTACCGAAGCGGTACGCCGCAAGCCGTACTCTGTAGTGCTGCTCGACGAGGTGGAGAAAGCGCACCCCGACGTATTCAACATTCTTCTGCAGGTGCTCGACGACGGCAGGATAACCGATTCTCAGGGAAGAACGGTTGATTTCAAAAACACCATTATAATACTGACCTCTAACCTAGGCTCGCAGAGCATACTTGACGGAATAGATGAAAACGGCGGTATCAGCGAGTCGGCGATAAGCGAGGTAGATGGTCTGCTCAGAAGGAGTTTCCGTCCCGAATTTCTAAACCGTCTTGACGAGATAGTATACTACAAGCCTTTGAGAAAAGAGGAGATAAGCAGTATTGTCAGACTGATGATAAGCGAGCTTGACCGCAGGCTGGAGGACAAACGTATCAAGGTGACGGTAACGGATAAGGCTATGACTGCGATAATCGAGCAGGGCTTCGACCCCAGCTTCGGCGCAAGACCGCTGAGAAGATTTATTCAGAGAAATATTGAAACTCTGATAGCAAAGAAGATAATCAGCGGCGAGATAATGCCCGAAAGCACGGTAAGCGTTGATTACAAAGACGGAAATTTTTGTATAGCGTCAAATGCTTAAAAAAAAGCGGAAACTCACCAGTGGGTTTCCGCTTTTTTATCGATCTTAATCCCAGGAATCTTTATCGACATCGCTGAGCTTATCATATAAAGTATCTTCAAGCTTTGACAATGCAGGTACAAAGCTGTCACGAATAAGTACGATCAGTTCGTCTATTTCTTCCTCATCATAGATATGAACCGAAAGATTTCTTTTTTTCAGCATAAGCAGCCAGACATCAGAATCCTCAATAAAACCTATCTTGTAACCGAGCTTTAAAATATCTCTGGGAGAGCCTGTATCTGCCTCTGCAACCGAGTGAAGCCGCATCACTGCCTGCAAGCTTTTCCACGCAAGCTCAAAAGTAAGACTGAATTGTCCTACAATTCCTGTCCTGTAGATATTATCCTCCGACGCTTTTGAAAAGTCTGCGTTTCGCAATATCTCTAAACTTCTTGAAAAGTTATCGAGCTTCTTTATTTTCATAGATCACTACACCGTCCCTTTTTATCTCTTCTCTAAGCTCGTCTGAAATTCCTCTGTCAAGGTCTACAACATCAAACGAAAGCAAAGTCCAGGCATTTTCGTTTAGGCTCCAATAAAAATCGTCGTAATTTCCTCCGCTTACCGCTATGTCGATATCACTGTTGTATCTGTGATATCCTCTTGCTCTCGAGCCGAACAATATCACCTTTTCTACCCCGTATCTTTCAGCGGAGGATACGATATCTCTTATAACTCTGTCGTGAATATTGTATTTCATTCATATCTCTCCGATCAAAAGTTGAATTTTACATATTTATTATATCATATCCAACTTGATTTTTCAATATATTTTTATACTTTTTCCACTGGCTCGCCTTTTTATTGACACCGTATATTTTATATGCTATAATATTTCAAATAATATTTACGGGAGGCGCAGAATGAAAAAAGCTCATATAGATGTCTACAGCAGCCCGAACATATACAGCAGCTCTCAGCTGAGAGAACACTACAGGCACATAAAAAGATGCCGCAGAATGTTAGCTTCTATACCCGTTGTTCTGCTGCTTCCCTCAGCTATCATATACGGTCTGATATCTTGGGGAGAGATAATAGTTTTATTGCGATATCATACGAATATATTGTCTTCTTTGGATTTTATCGATTTTATATTATTCGCTTTCTGCGGAGCTTTATATTCCGTCGAAAAGAAAAATTCTCCGCTGTACGCATTTGCGCTGATGCTGCTCTACACTCTCGCCAAATGCATTACCGACAAGGCTTTTCATATTATACCGATATCTATGTGCGTATACCTCGCCGCCACATCGATCATTCAATATTTTCTCACCAAGGAAATGCTGTATATGCGGACATTGCCGCAGTATCCTTTCTCAGACCGTGACGAAGCCGAGAAGATAAACGACGAGGTGTGCAGGCAGATACGGCTGAAAAATCCCGAAAGAACGGACAGAGAAGCTTATTCCGGTGACGAAAATCAGACGGAAAAGCTTATGGATATGCTCCCAAAACGCAGCAGAAAAGCCTACCTTTTGAAGAAAGACGAGTTTGACGACCCCGACTCGGAATATTTTGACGATGTGAATATGTCGGAAAAATATCGGAAGATGAGCAAATTAGAGAGAAAATACAGTCAGAAAGACAGATTTTGCGATATGGACGAGCTCGATACCGGATATAAGGGAGATTTCGGAAAATCAAGTCCGGACGAATACATAGAATTTGAAGAACTCGACAGCAAATTCAAAGGCGATATCAAAAAATCAAGCGTGAGCGAATATGCAGAGATCGAGGATCTCAACGATATGACATTAGAATAAAATAATCTTTTACGGCGCACTTAATTGTGTGCCGATTTTTTTTGCACATATTAAAACGATGCAAAAAAATAGTTGCAATCGACCATATTTCATGATATAATTAATGTATAAAAATCCATTACGAAAGGATAAATATATATGATAAATAAAAGTATAAAAAAGCTTGTGACCTATGCGCTCGAAAAAGGTCTTATCGAACCGCTCGACAAGGTATATGCGACAAACCGTATTCTCGAAGCTCTGGCTCTCGACGATTACGAAGAGCCTGAGGAGGAGTTTGAAAACGTCGATATCGAAGAAACGCTCGGCGAGCTGCTGGACTACGCCTGCGAAAAGGGACTGTGCGAGGACAGCGTGGTATACAGGGACTTGTTCGATACAAAGCTTATGGGACTTGTTACTCCACGTCCCGGCGAGGTGAACGCAAAATTCTCAGAGCTTTACCGCTCATCTCCTATAGCGGCGACGGACTTTTTCTATAAATTCAGCTGCGATACCGACTACATAAGACGCTACAGGATAGCCAGAGATATGCGCTGGAAGGCAGAAACGGAATACGGCGAGCTGGATATAACCGTAAATCTTTCAAAGCCCGAAAAAGACCCGAAAGCCATCGCCGCCGCCAAGAATGCCGTACAGGCAGGATATCCTAAATGCCAGCTGTGCCGTGAGTGCGAGGGCTACGCAGGCAGAGTCAATTATCCCGCTCGGCAGAACCACAGGATAATGGCGATAGATATTCTGGGCGAAAGCTGGGGATTCCAGTACTCCCCCTATGTTTACTATAACGAGCATTGCATAGTTTTCAATAAAAAGCACACCCCGATGGTGATAGACAAGGGCGCATTCAAAAAGCTTTTCGACTTCATCAGACAGTTCCCCCACTATTTCGTAGGCTCGAACGCAGACCTGCCCATCGTGGGCGGTTCTATACTCGCTCACGAGCATTTTCAGGGCGGTCACTATACCTTTGCGATGGAAAAAGCGCAGACAGAAACGCCCGTCGTCTTTAAAGGCTACGAGGACGTTGCGGCAGGCATAGTAAAATGGCCTATGTCAGTGATCAGGATAAGCTCGGAAAACAGCGACAGGCTGGCGGAGCTTGCAGATAAAATACTGAAATGCTGGAGAGGCTACACCGACGAAGAGGCTTTTATATTCGCAGAAACCGACGGAGAACCTCACAACACCATCACGCCCATTGCGAGAATGCGCGACGGTAAGTTTGAGATGGACCTGGTACTTCGCAACAATATAACTACAGAGGAGCATCCTCTCGGAGTTTATCATCCCCATGCGGAGCTTCACCACATAAAGAAAGAAAATATCGGACTCATCGAGGTAATGGGTCTTGCCGTACTGCCCAGCAGGCTTAAAGGCGAAATGCAGCGGCTCGCAGACGCTATCGTAAGCGGAAAATATCTCCGCAGCGACGAGGAGCTTGCCAAGCACGCGGACTGGGCTTACGAATTTATGTCGAGGACGGAAATAACCTCCGACAACGTTGACGACGTTATACAGTTTGAGATAGGCAAGGTTTTTGCAAAGGTACTCGAACACGCAGGAGTTTATAAGCGTAACGACGAGGGTAAAGCCGCTTTTCTGAAATTTATTGACGAGGTAAACGAGGTGAATAAAAAATGATCAGATTTAAAAACGGACGCATAATGTCCATGGTAAACGGTACTGAGATAATTCCCGGAGAGGTATGGACGGACGAAGACAAGATAGCGTTTGTGGGAACGCCCTCCGACGAACAGCTTAAATCCGCAGCTTTCGACAAGGAGTACGACCTTGACGGAAATCTGATAATGCCGTCGTTTAAGAACGCTCACACTCACTCGGCTATGACCTTTCTGCGCTCATATGCCGACGACCTGCCGCTTCAGCAGTGGCTTTTTGAAAAGATATTCCCTATGGAGGCTAAGCTGACGGGAGAGCATATCTACCGGCTGTCAAAGCTCGCCGTAATGGAATACTTGACGTCGGGAATCACGGCCTCGTTCGATATGTACTTCGAGCCTGACAGCTACGCTCAGGCAAACATAGAATGCGGCTTCCGCACCGTGATGTGCGGCTCTATATCGGGAGATAAGTCGAATCTTGACAGACTTGACGGGTACATGAAAAAATTCAACGGTCTGCATCCGCTCATCTCCTACCGACTGGGATTTCATGCAGAATACACGGCGGACTTCGAGCTTATGGAGGGTATGGGAGAAATGGCACGCCGATATAAGCTGCCAGTTTCGGTACACAATTCGGAAACTGAAAAGGAGGTTTACGAGTGTATAGAAAAATACGGAAAGACCCCTACCGAGCTTTTCGACAGCTTAGGAATATATGACTACGGCGGAGCGGGATTTCACTGCGTGCATATGAGCGAGCATGATCTGGAAATATTCAGAAATAAAGGCGTATACGCCGTGACCTGCCCCGGCTCAAACTCGAAGCTTGCGAGCGGTATAGCTCCCGTAACGAAAATGCTGGAGATGGGCGTAAAGCTTGCGATCGGCACAGACGGACCGTCGAGCAACAACTGTCTTGATATGTTCAGAGAGATGTTCCTTACGACCGCTCTGCAAAAGCTGAAAAACAACGACGCCGCAGCCTGCCCCGCCGCCGAGGTTTTAAAAGCCGCTACTGTAGGCTCGGCACACGCTATGGGTCTTGACGACTGCGACGTACTGGCGAAAGGCAAGCAGGCAGACCTGATCGTGATAGACTTAAAGCAGCCGAATATGCAGCCGCTCAACAGCATTGCGAACAATATAGTTTACAGCGGAAGCAAGCAGAATGTGGCTCTGACCATGTGCGCAGGAAAGGTTCTTTACGAAAACGGCAGATTTAACATCAATGCCGACCCGAACGAGATATACGCAAAAGCGAACGAGATAATCAATTCAATGCAGGATTAAGGCAACAAAAGTTAGATGTGACCTTGTGGGGAGGTTCTTATCAATAGTGAATATTTAATATTTCTCACAAAAGTAGGGGCGAACTGTGTTCGTCCGAATATCAGTACATATCAATTAACGGATAACGGACGAACACAGTTCGCCCCTACAAAAAAGCGCTTATACCACATATGCAACAAAGTAAAAACATCGCTAAACATAAGTCGGGAGTTTGTCACGCAAGGGACAAACTCAGGTGCAGGCAAAACAAAGTAACAGCATAATCAAAAGTCCGAGCCTGCACACGCAGCTAGTCAGTCCGTCTATCCAACAAAAGTTAAGCGTGAATATAAAAAAAGATATAAATTTTTAAATTGCTATTGAACTTTTGGGCAAAGTGTGGTACAATTAATATAGGTAATTATTTTTTCATGAAAGGAGTGTACGGATTTTAATGTTTGATACGATAAACAGCTTCAGCGATCTGCTCAACGCTATCTGGGGCGTTTTTATTTCTATAGGACTGAACGATATAGTGGATATAGCTATACTGTCCTTTATCATTTACCACGCTATAAGGCTGATAAGAGAAACCCGTGCGCTTCAGCTTGTTCAGGGTATTTTCCTGCTTGTAATGGGCTACCTTCTGGCAATGTTTTTCAATTTGCAGACTATACGCTTCCTGCTGAGGACCTGCTTCCAGTGGGGTATTCTCGCCATAGTCGTGCTGTTCCAGCCCGAACTGCGAAGAATAATAGAGAAGATAGGCAGGACCAAGATATCAGACCTTAGCTTCATACCATCTTCGGACGACGGAACAAGCTCGGAGGTTTGGACCCCCGCAATAAACGCTATATGCGAGGCGGTACAGAATCTTTCCGCTACCTGCACGGGAGCGCTTATAATATGCGAGAGAAAAACAAGGCTCGGCGAGCAGATAGATACGGGAACTATACTCGACTGCACTCCCAGCGCGGCGGTTTTCGGAAATATATTTTACCCGAACACTCCTCTGCACGACGGAGCCGTTATCATGCGCGACGGCAAGATACTTGCCGCAGGCTGTTTTCTGCCCAAACCGCAGAAGGAGGAGCTTATAGCCAAACAGCTCGGCTCTCGCCACAGAGCCGCTATAGGCATGAGCGAAAACAGCGACTCTATAGTTATAGTCGTAAGCGAGGAAACAGGCACTATATCCGTAGCGGAAAACGGCGAGCTGACAAGGGGATTTTCCAAGGACAGCTTAGCAAAGCTGCTCGGAAACAGACTGATCCCTGAAACTCAGACTGATACAGGCTCTGCTAATTTTGCGGAAAGGATGATTTCCAGATGGAAAAAGTAACCGACAAAAGTAAATCCAGAGCCGTAAGAATAGCCGGCAGAGAAATATCGAACTTCATGCTTAAAATAGTTTCGATCATTATCGCAGTTATAATATGGTTTGCGCTCTCAATAACGCAGTACCCCACCATAAATAAGACCATAACCAAAGTACCCGTAGAATTTACCATGCACGGCACAGCGGCAGAAAGCAGAGGTCTCAGCGCTCTGAGCTATAAGGATATAACCGTAGACGTAGAGGTACAGGGCATGAACTACGAGATAGGCACCTATACCGCAAACGACCTTATAGCTTCAGTAAATCTCGATGCAGTAACAAGAGAAGGCACATATGATCTGGAAATAGACGTGAAATCTGTGCATACGACCGATAAATGCCGTATAGTATCAATAAAGCCTGATACCGTATCGGTAAAATTTGACCGTATGGGCACAGCTTCATTCCCTATCACGGTATCCGCTCCGAACGTGAGCGCCGTAGAGGGCTGCACATTGAAAGAAACTACGGCTTCTCCTGCTCAGATAGATATTCAGGGGCCGGAAGACGAGCTTGAACGCATAGCAAAAGTCACGGCAGTATATTCGGGTACCAACACTCTTTCGGAGGACGCTTCATTTAATACCGACTCTCTGCTGTTTTACGATGCAGACGATAATCTGCTTGACAGCAGCAACTATACTCTATCTACAAAATCCGTAGATATAAGCTTCATAGTATATAGAAAGATAACCGCCGACCTGACTGTAGATTTTACAAACACACCGCCGAATTTTGCGCTTTCATCACTTCCTTACTCTATAAACCCGCAGCAGCTGCAGATAATAACGCCTCAGCTTGACAGCTCGCTTACTGAAACTCTGAAACTCGGAACTATTTCACTGTATGAGATAGAGCCAAGAAAAACCTTTAAATTCAGTGTGGATTCGCTGCTTACCACAGGCGAAATTAATCAGTCGGGAACAGAACAGATCGAGGTAAGCTTTGACTTTGACGATTATGATCAAAAGACATTTCAGATTTCTGCCGACAAGATCACGTTCTCAAATATTCCGTCAGGAAAAAAAGCGGAAATTGACAACGAAAAAATATCCGGAATAGTGATATTCGGTCCCAAGGATGACATTGAAAATCTAAAAGTTTCCGATCTGAAAGCGACTGTAGACCTAAGCGACATACAGGCAAACGGCTCTGTTTCGCACGAGGTGGTAATATACTCTGATAAATATAATTCAATATGGAATATCGGTACGCACGAGGCGGTTATAAATATTTCCGATAAATAAGGATATGACGTATAACCGAAAAAATAAAACATTCAAATATCGGGTTTTTCGGCTGAAAATGCGAAAAACCCGAATTTTTTAGGAGGAAAAGCTATGGCAATTATCATAAATCAAATTTCCATGCCGGTAAATGCGGACAAAAATGACGTCATTGAAAAAGCTTTGAAAATATGCGGGATAAGCCGTTCTCAGCTTACAGCGGCAGATATTCATAAAACCTCTCTCGACGCAAGAAAAAGAAATAACATACACTTCGTACACTCGGTATACGCCGAGCTTAACGATTCTGCTGCCGAAGAAAAGCTTTGCGGTAAATACGCTTTCTGCAAGCTTGCTTCATCATCTGAGATAAAGCCGGTACTGTCCGACAAAAAGCGTTCGGGACGGGTCGTTATCGCAGGCTTCGGACCTGCAGGTATGTTCTGCGCTCTGCTGCTCGCACGGTACGGCTACAAGCCGCTTGTTCTCGAAAAAGGCGCGGCTGTGGACAAGCGTGACGAAAAGGTTCGGCATTTTTGGAAAACGGGAGAGCTTGACGAAAACAGCAACGTACAGTTCGGCGAAGGCGGCGCAGGAACATTCTCCGACGGCAAGCTTACCACAAGGATAAAAGATCCGCTCTGCCGGTATGTAGCGGAAACTTTCGCACAGTACGGCGCAGACTCGTCTATACTCACTAAGGCAAAGCCTCACATCGGTACCGACGTTCTTAAAGGCGTAGTCAGAAATATAAGAAACGAAATAATCTCTCTGGGCGGAGAGATAGCCTTTGAAACTCCTCTTACGGACATAAAGATCAAAAACGGCTCCGTCTGCTCGGTAATAAGCGAAAGAGGAGAGGAAGAGTGCGCCGCTCTGGTAACGGCTTGCGGGCATTCGGCAGGAGAGGTTTTCCATATGCTTCATAACAGAGGAATTTACCTTGAACCAAAGCCGTTTTCCGTAGGCGCAAGGATAGAGCATACGCAGACGGCGGTAAACGAATCTCTGTACGGCGAGCATGCCGGAAATCCTCTGCTGCCAGTAGGCGAATACCAGCTTTCACACAGGGTAGGCGGCAGAGGGGTATATACGTTTTGTATGTGTCCCGGAGGTACCGTAGTCGCAGCGGCAAGCGAACAGGGAGGCGTTGTCACAAACGGCATGAGCGAATTTTCAAGAAGCGGCTCAAATGCCAACGCCGCAGTAGTGGTTTCAGTTTCTCCCGAAGATTTCGGCAGCGGAGCGTTTGACGGCTTTGAATTTGCAAGAAAAATCGAACGTGCGGCATATGAAATGACAAAAGCTAGAGGATATACAGCTCCTGCCACTACAGTCGGCGGATTTTTTCAGGGCAGGCCCACGCTGAAAAACGCAAGCGTATATCCAACATATCAGCGAGGAACAGAGGCGGCGGAGCTGAGAGAGCTTTTCCCTAAGTTTGTCACCGATATGCTAGAGGAGGGACTGAGAGTATTCGGCAGAAAAATGCGCTGCTACAGCGACATGGGAGCAGTACTCACTGCGCCTGAAACGAGAACGTCTTCGCCGATAAGAATACCGAGAAACGATTTTGCGGTATCGGCACAGGCTGATAATTTATATCCATGCGGCGAGGGCGCAGGCTATGCAGGCGGAATAATGTCGGCGGCAACGGACGGACTAAGAATAGCTTTGAAAATAATGAAAGAGATGACAGTTGAAAATTCGTGATTTTTGACAATAGCTTTTTATACAAATTGTTTGATTTATTTATTTTATTAGAAGATATAAAAATAGTTAAAGGAACACGCTTGCCAATTAACGATAAGCGTGTTCCTTTAAATTATTTAAACTTTATTGGTCTGAGAACCTGATATCCAAGAACTTCAGGATAATGCCGCTGATAGCACTGGCAATCGTCCTCGTTCCATTCGTATTTTCCTCCGCTGAATTTGCTTATGTCAAAATTCCACGCAAGGTTTTCAACCATACCCATTACTTCGCCGTTATCTTTCAGATAGTCAAATGCCGGGTGGAAGAAAACAAGATAATAGCTTCCGGGGAATTCCCTTAATTCAAAACCGTCGGGTATTTTTCCGCTATAATCGAGGGGAACTCCCGTACCGTAAAAATACCTGCGTTCGCCGTTTACTTTCTGCCAGCCTGCCGTATGACCCGTAACTATCGGGTCGCATACATTACTAAGACTTTCAATGATACCGCAGACATTATCGCAGTCGTGATATCTCCAGAATTCGCCATAATTTTGAGCATTGTCGTCCCATATTCCGAGATACTTATGCTGTCTCTTATACACATCTGACGCTGCCGACGATCTTACGCGTGTAGAT
>ERZ1027125.401-NODE-401-length-19149-cov-4.776265_pt1 | contig 19149 bp, 17 predicted proteins | sample MGYA00519249_ERZ1027125 | MGnify/ENA primary metagenome ERZ1027125 (study PRJEB26926, sample SAMN06164580) | human gut metagenome | biome: ENVO:00009003; feature: ENVO:2100002; material: ENVO:00002003 | host: Homo sapiens | place: USA | collected 2012 ... | reverse complement strand
CGCGTAAGATCGTCGGCAGCGTCAGATGTGTATAAGAGACAGTGGATGACTGGAAGTGTAACAGCGATATGCTGAAGTATGTGAAGCAGCTGCGCACTTCCGGCACCTATGAGAATGACAGCGCGCTGGCCCGGTATTACTACCTGCCCCGTCAGGAGTGGGACGAGCTGTTTGATTGCTCTCTGGAGGGCATCCGTCAGGTGCGTTCCAGTCCCGACGGCTGGAACCTGCAAATGGATTTCTACCGTGAGGAAGTCCTGCCCGCCATGGGCGCGGACAACGCGGAAGCGTTTATGGACGGTGTTCTGGCCTTGAGCGAGGCGCTGGACGCCATGAACGCCGAGGGCCGTCTGGAAACGGTGGAGCTGAATGAAACGAACCAGTCGTTTTTGACGCTGTGCCGCTCCGTGAAGGAACAGGGCATCTCCGGTCAGGACGCTTACACGATTCTGAGCATGCTGGCCCAAAGCGGAGAAGGGGAGACGGAGGACGCCGCCCAATAAGAAAGAACCACCGGTCAGCCGGTGAAGGAGTACCTATATGAGCCGATTTCGGAAACAGCTGCTGTTTTTCTGCGACGCTGGTTTGTTCGCGGTGGCAGTGGCAGCTTACAAGTTCATCACGGTGCTGCTGCCCTATACCGAGGTGGGCGCCAAGGGCAGCTTCCCGAAAAATGTGCTGCTGCTGTATGGGTGCACCGTCATTGCCCAGCTTTTGTTCAAGACCTATGACAGCTTGTGGCGCTACGCCGAGAGCCGGGAATATCTGGCGCTGATGTGCGCAGCCGTCTGCGGATTCGGCGCCTATGAGATCTTTAGCCGGGCCTTGCTTCACGAGGCCATTTCCTTCGTGCTGCTGGCAGCCATCGCCAGCCTGTGGGTGCTGGAAATGCTGGCCGTCCGGTTTGGCTACCGGATGTACCGTACTTTCAGCATCCAACGAGATCAGCCGGGAGCGGTGCCTGTGGCCATCATCGGCGCAGGTTCGGCCGGCGTACAGCTGCTCAATGAGATCCAGCACAACCCTAACAGCCGTTACCGCGTCCAGTGCTTTTTTGACGATGACCCCGCCAAGGTCAATAAGCGGATCCGGGGCGTGCCCGTCAGCGGATTTATTAACCAGGCCTTGCTTCGGATGCGGGCCATGGATATCCACGAGGCCATTTTCGCCATCCCCTCCATGGACGATCTCCACCGAAAGGAGATCCTGCGGCAGCTGACGGACCGGAGCATCAGAGTTTCCACGCTGCCCAGCACGTTAGAGCTGATCGACCGGAAGCCTATCCGCCAGCAGCTGCGGGAGGTGCGGATCGAGGATCTGCTGGGCCGGGATACCATCGAATTGGATATTTCCGCCGTGGAGGGCCTGCTGTCCGGGCGCACCGTGCTGGTCACCGGTGGCGGCGGCTCCATCGGCAGCGAGCTGTGCCGCCAGATCGTCAAGCACCGTCCCAAGCGGCTGGTCATCTTCGATATTTACGAGAACAACGCCTACGACATTCAGCAGGAGCTGCTGTACCAGTATGGCAGGGATCTGCCTCTCAGCGTGGAGATCGGCTCCGTCCGGGACCCCCGGCGGCTGGAGCTGCTGTTCGATACCTACAAGCCCGACGTGGTGTTCCACGCCGCCGCCCATAAGCACGTCCCCCTGATGGAGACCAGCCCCCAGGAGGCCATCCGCAACAACGTGTTCGGCACGCTGAACACCGTCCGGGCGGCAGATGCCCACGGCGTCAAGAAGTTCATCCTGATCTCCACGGATAAGGCCGTGAACCCCACCTCCGTTATGGGCGCCAGCAAACGCCTGTGCGAGATGGTGGTGCAGTCCATGGCCGGGTGCTCCCAGACCACCTTCGCCGCGGTGCGCTTCGGCAATGTGCTGGGCTCCAACGGTTCCGTGGTGCCCCTGTTCCGCCGCCAGATCGCGGCGGGCGGCCCTGTCACTGTGACGGATAAGCGCATCATCCGCTACTTCATGACCATCCCCGAGGCCGCCCAGCTGGTACTGGAGGCGGGGGCCATGGCCAAGCAGAACGAGCTGTTCGTGCTGGATATGGGCCGTCCGGTGAAGATCCTGGAGCTGGCGGAGAATATGATCCGTCTGTCCGGCTACGAGCCGTACCGGGACATCGAGATCGTGGAGACCGGTCTGCGCCCCGGCGAGAAGCTTTACGAGGAACTGCTGATCGCCAGCCGGGACCTGGAAAAGACGGTTAACGGCATGATCTTCGTAGAGCACCAGCCCCCGGTGACGCCGGAGGAACTGGAACGTAAACTGACGTTATTGAATGACGCGCTGGAAAAAACCATGCGGATGGAGGACGTCTCCTGCATCCGGGAGGTGCTGCACCGGGTCGTGCCCACTTTCCACGAGCCGGAGGAGGTCAACCGGACGCAGGGAGATACCGTGGAAATTCCGAGACAGAACGCCGCAGTAAGCGGCTGAAAGGGAGCATTTATGCGAACGATTTCTTTTTCTCCGCCGGATATCACGCAGGCAGAAATCGACGAGGTAGCGGAGGCCCTGCGCTCCGGCTGGATCACCACCGGGCCCCGCACCAAGGAATTTGAAAAACAGATCGCTGCCTATTGCGGGGTCAGCCATGCCGTGTGCCTGAACAGTGCAACGGCGGCATTGGAACTGACCCTCCGTGTGCTGGGCATCGGCCCCGGGGACGAAGTCATAACCTCTGCTTATACCTATACCGCCTCTGCCAGTCCCGTTGTTCATGTGGGCGCGAAGCTGGTGCTGGTGGATACGGCGAAGGATTCCTTTGAAATGGATTATGACGCCCTGTCCGCTGCCATTACGGAGAAAACCAAGGCCATCATCCCCGTGGACATCGGCGGCATGATTTGCGATTATGACCGCATTTTCTCCATTGTCGAGGAAAAGAAGGCATTGTTCCACCCTGCCAACGCCATTCAGAGCCAGATCGGCCGGGTGGCTGTTGTGGCTGACGGCGCTCATAGCTTCGGCGCTGTCCGGAAAGGGAAGCGTTCCGGCAGCATCGCGGACTTCACCAGCTTTTCTTTTCATGCGGTGAAAAATCTCACGACCGCCGAGGGCGGCGCCGCCGTTTGGCGGGATGACCTTGGTTTGGACGGCGATGCGCTGTACAAGGAGTATATGCTGCTGAGTCTGCATGGCCAGAGCAAGGACGCTCTGGCCAAAACACGGTTAGGGGCATGGGAATACGATGTGGTGGCCCCCCTTTATAAATGCAATATGACGGATATCATGGCGGCCATCGGCCTGGTGCAGCTGCGGCGCTATCCGGAGCTGCTGGCCCGCCGCTATGACATGGTGCGCCGATATGACGCCCAGCTTCCCCAGGAGGTGCTTCGCCCCGCCCACCTGCGGCCGGATATGACCTCCGACTGCCACCTGTATCTGGCGCGGCTGCCGGGAAAGACCCACGGGACCCGCTCGGAGATCATCACCCGCATGGCGGAGCGAGGCGTTGCCTGCAACGTCCACTATAAACCCCTGCCCCTGCTGACGGCTTACAAAAATCTGGGCTTCCGTATGGAGGATTACCCCAACGCCTACGCCCAGTTTGAAAATGAGATCACCCTGCCTCTGCACACGCTGCTCTTCGATGAAGACATCGACTACGTGTGCGCATGCCTGAAGGAGTGCCTGTAATGCCAGTGCTGGAACAGCAGGTTGCCGTTCGGCTTCCATCTTCGGGGCGGCTTTACCGCAAGCGGCTGTTTGATATGGTCTGCGCGGCGCTGGGGCTGCTGGTTTTGAGTCCGGTGCTGCTGGTGTGTGCCCTGCTGGTGGGATTGACCTCCCCCGGCGGCGTGCTGTTCCGTCAGGAGCGCATCGGGAAAGACGGCGTACCCTTTACCATCTACAAATTCCGCTCCATGCGAAAGGACAACGCGGGCCTGAAGATCTCCACCAGCCGCGATACCCGCATTACTCCTGTGGGAAGGGTGCTGCGTAAGACAAAGCTTGATGAACTGCCCCAGCTCTGGAATGTTCTAAAGGGGGATATGAGCTTTGTCGGCCCCCGCCCTGAGGTGCGGGAATATACCGTCCTCTATACCCCTGAGCAGAGGCAGGTGCTGATGGTACGGCCTGGCGTCACGGGACTTGCCTCGATCCGCTATCGCAACGAGAATGAGCTTTTGACCGCCAGTTCCGACCCCAACCGTACCTATATCGACGAGGTCATGCCGGCAAAGCTGGCCTTGGATTTGAAATACATTCCCCGCGCCTGCGTCAGCTATGATATCAAGCTGATTTGGGAGACCCTTGTCACCGTGGTGCGGGATTAAAAAAGGAAGAAAGACCGAATGAACATCTGGCTTATTAACCACTACGCCGTTCCGCCGAAGTACTATCCGCTGGCCCGGCAGACCTATTTTGCCAAGTATCTCATGGCAATGGGACATACCGTGACCATCTTCGCCGCAAGCTCCGTCCATAATTCAGATGTCAACCTCATCACCGATGGCCGGAAATGGCGGGAGGAAACGGTGGACGGCGTTCACTATGTCTATATCAAGTGCTGCGATTATCAGGGCAACGGCTTGAAGCGCATTTACAATATCTGCGAGTTCGCGTGGAAGCTGCCGGGCGTCTGCAAGCAGTTCCCCAAGCCGGATGCTATTGTGGCCACTTCCATGCCGCCGACCTCCTGTGCCATGGGTGTACGGATGGGCCGCAAATGGGGCTGCAAAACCGTGGCGGAGATCGCCGACCTCTGGCCGGAGAGCATCGTGGCCTACGGTATTGCCGGGCCTCATAATCCCGCTGTCCTCGCCCTGCGGCGGCTGGAAAAATGGATCTATAAGAGAGCCGACGCCCTGGTGTTCACCATGGAGGGCGCTTATGACTACATCACCGAACAGGGCTGGGAGAAGGACATCCCCCGCTCCAAGGTGCACTACATCAACAACGGCGTCGATCTGGAGCAGTTTGATTATAATACAGAGCATTTCCGTGTGGAGGATCCCGACCTGGACGATCCGGACACCTTCAAGGTGGTCTATACAGGCTCCATCCGCAAGGTCAACAATTTGGGTCTGCTGCTGGATGCGGCGAAGTGTGTGAACGATCCCCGCGTCAAGTTCCTGATCTGGGGCGATGGCGACGAGCGTGAGGCGCTGGAACAGCGCGTCCGCGACGAGAACATTTCCAATGTGGTGTTCAAGGGCAAGGTGGAGAAGAAATACATTCCCTCCATCGTCAGCCGTGCAAACCTGAACTTTGCCCACAATTCGTTTACCTATCTGTTTAATTACGGTATCAGCTTCAACAAGTTGTTTGATTATTTTGCTGCGGGACAACCGATTCTCTGTGACTTCCCCTGCCGTTATAACCCAGCCATCAACTATGGTGCGGGGATGGAAGTCCGTGACGCGCGACCGCAGGAGATTGCCACAGTCATCGGTCAGCTGGCAAAACTCCCAGCAGAACAGCGCCGACTCATGGGCGCCAAGGCCCGCCGCGCCGCGGAGGATTACGATTTCAAATGCCTGACGGACAAGCTGATGGCCGTCATTGAGAGCATCCCCGAACAGTAACCGAGCCGAATTTCAAAAGGAAGTGTGATCCCATGCAATTCATCGACCTGAAAGCACAATACGCCGCCCTCAAGGACGAGATCGACGCGAATATGCAAGAGGTTCTGAACGATGCCGCGTTCATCGGCGGCAAATATGTCAGGGAGCTGGAAACCCAGCTTGCCGCCTTTACTGGCCGCAAACATTGCATCACCTGCGCCAACGGAACCGACGCCCTCCAGCTTGCGTTCATGGCGCTGGGCGTGGGGGAGGGTGACGCGGTGTTCGCCCCCGATATGACCTTCATCTCCTCCACGGAGCCCGCCGCCATGTTCGGCGCGGTGAGCGTTTTCTGCGACATCACCCCCGACACCTACGACCTTGACCCCGCAAGCCTTGAGCGGCAGATCAAGGCAGTGCTGGCGGAGGGGAAATACACCCCTAAAGCAGTCGTGGCGGTGGACATCCTCGGCAATCCTTGCGACTATGACGCCGTTTCCGCCGTCTGCGAACGATACGGCCTTGCCCTGATCGAGGACGCGGCCCAGAGCTTCGGCGCGGAATATCATGGGAAAAAGGCATGCTCCTTCGGACGCATCGCCACCACCTCCTTCTTCCCGGCCAAGCCTCTTGGATGCTATGGCGACGGCGGCGCGGTGTTTACGGATGATGATGAGATCAACGACCTCATCCGCTCCCTCTGCGTCCACGGCAAAGGCCCCGGCGGTAAGTACGACAATATCCGCGTGGGCATGAACTCCCGTCTGGACAATTTGCAGGCGGCGGTTTTGCTGCCCAAGCTGAAAGCCTTGGCGGACTACGAGACCGCCGCCCGGCAGACCGTGGCGGGGCGCTACAACGCCGCCTTTGCCGGGAAATTCACCACGCCCTTTGTGGCGGAGGGCTGCCTGTCCGTGTGGGCGCAGTACGCGCTGCTGGCGGAGGACACCGAGCAGCGTGACCGCGTCATCGCCCACCTGACGGAAAAGGGCATCCCCAACATGGTCTACTATCCCACGCCGCAGCACGCCCTGCCGGTGTTCCGGGACGAACCGACTTACGGCGAAACGTTCCGGAATGCCAATGACTATTGCGCCCGGACCTTCTCCCTGCCCATGCACCCCTATCTGACGGAGGCGGAGCAGGAGACGGTCATCCGCGCGGTTCTGGAGGCGCTGTAATGGCGGAGAAATCTTATTTCGTCCACGAAAGTTCCTGCATCGACGACGATGTGGAGATCGGCGATGGCACGAAGATCTGGCATTTCTGCCATATCCAGCGGGGCGCGCGCATCGGCAAGCGCTGTTCGCTGGGGCAGAACGTCAATGTCAGCAATCATGTAAGGATCGGCGACGGCTGCAAAATACAGAACAATGTCTCCCTCTACGAGGGCGTGGAGCTGGAAAACGATGTGTTCTGCGGCCCATCCTGCGTCTTTACCAATGACCTCACTCCCCGCGCCAAGTACCCCAAGGGCAGCGCGGGTTACAAGAGAACGCTTGTGAAAGAAGGCGCATCCGTCGGTGCCAACGCCACCGTTGTCTGCGGACATACGGTGGGGAAGTGGGCGCTCATCGGTGCGGGCGCGGTCATCGCAAGCAATGTGCCCGACCACGCGCTGATGCTGGGGGTCCCCGCGAAGCAGTGCGGCTGGGTCTGCGAGTGCGGACAGAAGCTGTGTCCGGATCATGTGGCACAGTTCCGCTGCCCGGACTGCGGGCGCACGTACCAGTTAAAGGAAGAACAGCTTGAAGAAATGAAATAAAAACCGCTGTCCTTCGCTGTCGGAGGGAAGAGCGGTATAGAGGAGTAACAGATATGGAGTTTGACGCGATTTATCAGGGACTGATCACCGGTGAGGAAAAGCTGGCTCTGGTGGGCCTCGGCTATGTGGGTATGCCCCTTGCGGTGGAGTTTGCCAAGCACGTTCCGGTCATTGGCTTTGACATCAATGAGAAGCGTGTGAACGAATACGCCAACGGCATCGACGCCACCAACGAGGTAGGCGAGGCCATCAAGAATACCACGGTGGAATTTACATCGGATGCCTCCCGCCTGAAGGAGGCGAAGTTCCTGATCGTCGCCGTGCCCACGCCGGTCAACCCGGACAACACGCCGGATCTGCGCCCCATCGAGGGCGCGTCCCGCACCGTGGGCCAGAACCTCACCCCCGGCAGCATCGTGGTCTTTGAGTCCACGGTGTACCCCGGCGTGACGGAGGACATCTGCATCCCCATCATCGAAAAGGAATCCGGCCTCAAGTGCGGCGAGGACTGGAAGATCGGCTACTCTCCCGAGCGCATCAACCCCGGTGACTGCGTACATACCCTGACCAATATTCAGAAGATCGTCTCCGGCATGGACGAGGAGAGCGCCCGGGAGATCCAGAAGGTCTACAACATCGTCATCAAGGCCGGAACGTTCCCCGTCTCCACCATCAAGACCGCCGAGGCGGTCAAGGTGATCGAGAACAGCCAGCGGGACATCAACATCGCCTTTATGAACGAGGTCGCCATGATCTGCGACCGCATGGGCATCGATACCGACGAGGTGCTCACCGGCATGAATACCAAGTGGAACGCCCTGGGCTTCCGCCCCGGACTGGTGGGCGGCCACTGCATCGGCGTGGACCCCTACTACCTCACCAGCGCCGCCGAAGCGCTGGGCTATCACAGCCAGATCATTCTGAATGGCCGCAAGGTCAACGACAGCATGGGCGCGTTCGTGGCGGACGCCGCCATCCGGCAGATGATCGAGGCTGGCAAGGCGCCGAAGAAGGCCACGGTGGTGGTTCTCGGCATCACCTTTAAGGAAAACTGCCCCGACACCCGTAACAGCAAGGTGGTGGACATCATCAACCGCCTGCGGGAGTATGACATCCAGCCTGTTGTGACCGATCCCTGGGCGGACGCCGAGGTTGCCAAGCAGGTCTATGACGTGGATCTGGTTCCTTTCGACGAGATCCCCAAGGCGGACTGCGTCATCGTGGCGGTGGGCCACGGCGAATTCCGCGCCCTGTCCCTCATGCAGCTCCGGGAACTGTTCAAAGGCGAGCTTTCCAACGATGAGCGGGTGCTCATTGACGTGAAGAGCCTGTACCGCATGGACGAGCTGAAGGCCTCCGGCCTGCGCTTCTGGCGGCTGTAAAAGGGAAGAAATCCGGATCAAACAAGTTATCAAACTGTTGAGAAATAAGGTGCCATGAAATGAAAGAATATCAGCGCTGTACCAGATGTGTTATGGATAACGCATCTGATCCGACCATCTCCTTTGATGCCGTAGGGCATTGTAACTATTGCACCGACGTTCTTCGCCGTATGCCCGCAGAGTATTTCCCGAACGAAGAGGGAAAACGACGGCTGGACGCGATGGTTGCTGAAATCAAAGAAACCTGCAAAGATGACCCTTATGACTGCATTGTTGGAGTTTCCGGAGGCATTGACAGTTCCTATATTTTATACTGGGGCTGGACACAGGGACTTCGTATGTTGGCGATCCATGTTGATGATGGTTTGGACAACCCCGTTGCAACAGAGAACCTGAAAAAGCTTGTCGCGAAAACCGGTGTAACAATGGTGACCATTCAGCCGGATATGGAGGAATATCGGGATATTCTGCGATCCTTGCTGAAGGGGAGCCTCCCCAATCTCGCGATTGCGCAGGATAACTTAATTATTAAGTCATTGCAGGATTATGCAGAGCAGCAGCACATCCGTTATTCTTTGGACGGTTCCAATTTTGCCCACGAAAGTATTCTGGAGCGTGGACACAGCGTTAATGCTTGTGATAAAAAGTTCATTTTGGCTGTTCAAAAAAAATTTGGTGAACGTCCTATTCGACATATAAAGTTTTCCTCTCTGGAGGACCGCTATCTGCGTCGTCACCATGCTTCTGTTATTCACCTGCGCCCCTTGAATAATATGTCTTATCAATTGAAGGGAGCGATTCACGAGTTGGAGGAGTTTTGCGGTTTCCAATATTACGGCGGAAAACACTATGAGTCAATTTTGACCCGCTTTCTGCAATGCTATTACCTGCCCACAAAGTTTGGTAAGGATAAACGGAAATCACACTACTCCAGCCTCATTGTTTCCGGTCAGATGACGCGGGAAGAGGCGCTGGAGCTGTTGGAGAAGCCACTCTATTCCACGGAAGCGCTTCTTCAGACGGACAAGCAGTTTTTGGCAGATTACTGCGGAGTTTCTTTGGATACCTTTGAATCCTGGCTGGCGCTTCCTCCCAGAGAGGAATATTCCATACCTCACTCCGTCCTGAACCATATGGCTCCGTTGGCCAGAAAATTCCGGCGTTTTATTGAGTAAAAGACTACAAAAAAGGAGTGTCCTTTCCCATGACCTACGCGCTGATCGGCTGCGGCCGCATCGCGGTCAACCACATCAAGGCCGCGCTGAATAACAAGCTGAATATCGTCGCCGTGTGCGACGTTCTGCCCGAGAAGATGGAGGAACTGCTGGCGAAGTATGACCTCCAGAATGACGATTCCATCGCCCGCTATACGGACTATAAAAAGCTGCTGGCTGAGCATCCCGACTTGCAGCTGGCATCCATCGCCACGGAGAGCGGCATCCACGCCGAGATCGCCCTCGCCTGCATCGACGCGGGGGTGAACGTCATTATCGAAAAGCCCATGGCTATGCGCATGGATGACGCGGACGAGATCATCCGCCGCAGCGAGGAAAAGCACGTTAAAGTTGCCGCCTGCCATCAGAACCGCTTCAACGTGGCGGTGCAGGAGCTGCGCCATGCCGTAGAGGGGGGCCGCTTCGGAAAGCTCTCCCACGGCAGCATTCACGTCCGCTGGAACCGTGACCGGAACTACTACGATCAGGCGCCGTGGCGGGGCACCTGGGCGCAGGACGGCGGCTGCCTGATGAACCAGTGCATCCACGGCATCGACCTGCTGCGCTGGATGATGGGAGACGAGGTGGACGAGGTCTACGGCGTCACCAAACAGCAGTTCCATGATTACCTCCAGTGCGAGGACATCGGCATGGCGGTCGTGAAGTTCAAAAACGGCGCGGTGGGCACCATTGAGGGCACCGTGAACGTCTACCCGAAGAACCTTGAGGAAACTCTTTACCTCTTCGGCGAAACCGGCACGGTGAAGCTGGGCGGCACCTCCACCAACAACATCGACGTCTGGAATTTTGCCGACGAAAGCGATGCCGACACAAAGAACAAGGGCTTGCAGGAGGCCACCAGCAACGTCTACGGCAACGGCCACACCAGCCTGTTCGCCGACATGATGGACGCCATCGAGCATGACCGCAAGCCCTATGTGGACGCGGTGGCGGGCCGCAACGCTCTGGAGATGATCTTAGCCATCTATCAGTCCGCCGCCACCGGCAAGCCGGTGAAACTGCCGCTGGAGCATACGGCCAGCACGGACTTTACCGGCCGGTTCGACAAATAACAAGAGGAGGGCAGTGGTCTGCCATGAACTTACTCCAGACGCTTAAATCGGTTGTTAACCGGCTGAATAGCCGCCGTGATCCGCTTTTTGCGGTTCCGGTTACGCGGCAGAAGGCTTTTTTAGAAAGCTTGCCGGAGCCGGAAGATCTGCTTGAGCGCTCTTATGCGCAATACCGCTGCCAAATGATGCTGGAACGACCCATCCTCCGCGTGATGTATCAGGCTGCGGCCATGCTGCTTCTGCCCATCTATCAGAGACATCTGCTGCGCCGTCCCGTTCCCCGCAAAGAGCAGGCGGCGGATGCTGTGTTTCTGTCCGAAGATAGCAAGAGTCTCCTACCAGACTCCCTGCGTAGGGAATTTCCTACGCTGTGTCAGGCGTATGATTTTGAACGCAATATCTTTCTGCGAAAAGAGGATATGGCGCTGCTTTCCATGTTGCGCCGTCGCTATCCCACGGCGTTTTACTTCCGCTTCAAATGCATGGCGAAGCTTGCCATGTACCGCTACCAATACGAATTATATCATCCTAAGGCGCTGATTTGTGACGAGGAGATTTCCTACACATCTTCATTCCTGACAGAATATTGCCATCGTCTCAGCGTGGAGCACATCAATGTGATGCATGGAGAAAAGCTCTACTATATCCGTGACTCTTTCTTCTGCTTTGACCGCTGCTATGTCTGGGACGAATGCTACCGCAGACTCTTTTGTGATCTGCGGGCGGAGCCTATGCAGTTCAAGGTGGAGCTGCCGCCATCCATGCTGCCGTGGAAAAAGCCGTCTACGCCCCCGGAAGTGGATCTCACCTATTATTTGCAGGAAGAAGTCGTCCCCGGTGTTTATCCTCGCATTGCACAAGCGCTCAAGACGCTGCAGGCGCGCGGCATGGTCATCGCGGTCCGCCCCCACCCAATCTATACGCCGCCGGAGGCGATGCGCAATTTTCAGGGTTTTTTACTTGAAGACCGTTCCATCAGCATCGAACAGTCGATCCTGCGCACAAAATGCGCCGCATCCCTCTACTCCACCGTGTTGCTGCAAGCATTGATCAACGGCGTGCCGGTGGTGATCGACGATCTGACCGCGCCGGAGCGCTTCGCGCAGCTCAGATCGCTGCGCTATATCATGCTGGACAAGCCTCACGGGCTGCTGTCCGCACTGCTACAGGAGGAATCCCCAACGTGAAAGAGACCTTGAAACGATTGCAGCAGAGCCGCTGCCTTCCGTATCTGGCGGCGGTGCTGAGCTTTCTTACCGCTTGGACCGGCGAAACAGGCAGCCTCGTATGGGGCGGGCTTTGCATCCTGCTCTCCCTGCCGCTGCTGGCGGTACCGGAATACCTGCTGCTCCCGCTGCTGACCACCGCCTTACTGGATAATAACTGCAACATTCTCCCGGGGCTGACCGCCTCCCGCTATTTTACGATGCTGTTTTTGGCGGCTGAAGGGTTGAACGTCCTTCTGCGGGAGAAGCCGGGGCAGTGGGTGCGCCGGTTTGCCTATCCGGCCCTTCTGATCCTCTATGTCTTTGTTTCGGCGGTCTTTGTTGGGCGCTGCTTCTCTCTGGAGATGTTCACTCTTGGCATGAATATCGCCTTAGCGGTGCTGATTGCGGCGCTCCCCAGCCAGCGCAGGGAGCGGGTTTGGTGGCTTCTCCCGTGGAGCTGCGCCGCCGTAGTCTCCTATATGGTCTTCTGCCTGAATTTCCGTGAGGTTGAGATCGACAGCGGCCGCTACTGGTTTCTGGGCGCTACCAATGTCAACGTCATCGGTATGAGCCTCGCCCAGACCGCCATCCTGTTATTCGCGGCCATGGCCATGCAGCCAGTTGACCGTAAGGGCGAATGGAGATCTGCTGGCTGCTTCATCGGCTATGCGCTCTCGCTGTATCTGCTGGTCCTCACCGGTGCGCGCAGTTCTCTCTTTGGTCTGGTGGGCGGCTGCGCCGTGCTGGGCGTACTGTTGCTGCTGCGCAGCCAGCAGGGAAGAGGACGCCGCCGCCAGACGGCGAACCTTGCCGTGATCTGCTGCCTGTCCGCCGCCCTCTGCCTGACCGCGCCGCAGCTTCAGCAGCGCGTGGAGCTTTGGCGGTACGATACCTCGCACCCGACACCGCCGGTGGAGGAGGTCCAGCCTAGTCAGCCGGAGACTCCGCCGGAAGATACTTCCGTACAACCGGAGCAGCCCAGCCGGGAGGATACTATCCAGCAGCTTCAGGAGAATACTGATTCCTTCTGGCGCCGCATGAATCCCTTCAACGCCTATTGGGGCAAATCCGCCGGTCGCGCGGAGATCTGGCAGATCCTGATCGAGCATTCCATCAAACCCCATCCCCTGACAGGGCGCGGCTTTGGCAGTGCCGGCAGTGTATTGCAAGCAAACGGAGATGGACACAGCGGTGCACATAATATTCTGATCGCCATCCTTTCCGATTTCGGATTGATCGGTCTGCTTCTGCTTGGTATCCCGCTGGTACGTCTCCTCTCCCGCCTTCTGCGGCGGAAGGACCCGGCGGCGCTGCTGCCGCTGGGGATGATCGTCACCGCCCTCGTTACCGGTGTCGGCGAGAACATCTACACTGAGCGTTTCCTCTGGTACGCGGCGGGGCTCGCCCTGTGGCTCTTAGGGGCCGCAACTACTCATCAGAATAAAGGAACGGAAGTGACCAACGATGAAAGTCCTGTTTGTGACACCGTATCTGTACAGTGAAGCTCTTCTCGGCTTTCAGAGAAACCGGACGGGCTTCGGCATCCTGCTTGAGCAGATGGCGGAGCACATCGGAAGTCGCTGCGAGCTTTCTGTTTTCAGTAATGTCATCACGCCTGAAGCGCGCTGCCACGAGGCGCGGATCCTCTCACACACCTGGAGCGACGTGTTCCGCAGTGCAGGGATCAAGGGGACACTTGCGGGCGGCGGCGCGTTTTTCCACGCATCCGGCCCTCTCTCCTCCCGTCTGCGCGCCGGCTATTACCGGATGAACTGCGCCGCGCTGCGCCGCGCCATCGCGGAGACGCAGCCGGATCTGATCCACTGCCACGGTATTGGTGAGGCGCTGCGCTGGTACTACGATGTGTGCCGGGAGAGCGGCGTGCCCACGGTAATGACGCTCCACGGGCTGATCGCGCAGTTGCCCCAGGTTTCGGAGGCTGATGCCATGTCTGAGGTCACCTTTCTTCGCGAGGCGGATGCGGCGCATTGGCCGGTATCGCTCATCAGCAGCGGCATCAAAAAGCGCCTGTACCGTGAGCCTTACAGCCTCACGGACGGCGCGTCCCTTGCCGTGATCTTAAACGGCGTCGCGATGCATCCCGCCGCCGATCTGCCGGGACTGCGGGAGGAATACGGGCTTTCGGCGGACGCGCTGCTTTGCGTCTGTGCCGGAAGTGTTTGTGACCGAAAAAATCAGGTGCAGCTTGTCCGCGCATACGAGCTGCTTCCCGCGGAGATACGGGGCCGCCTGCACATTCTGCTGGCTGGGCCGATAGATGAAAGCTACCCGATCCGGGAGGAAATTGCTCGGCTCACCGCCCCCTCTCATGTGCATTTGCTGGGATTTGTCCCGCAACCCAAGCTGCTCTCCCTTTACCGCATTGCCGATATAACGGTTTTGCCCAGCAAAGACGAGGGCTTCGGCCTTTCTCTGGCGGAGAGCTTCGTACAGGGCACGCCCTGCGTGACTTTTGCGGACCTTGATGCCGCCGAGGATCTGTATGACCCCTGCGCCATGCTTCTCTGCCATGAGCGCAGTGACGAGGCGCTGTCCGCCGCCATTGTGCAGGCGCTGGAAACCGTCTGGGATCAGGACGCCATCCGCCGCCACGGGCGGAACTTTTCGCTGGACGCCATGGCAGACCGCTATCTTGCATGGTATCAAAGCATTGTAAAGGAATGACCTATGCAAAATAACCGTTCGGCATCTCTCATCAAAAGTTCACTTTCTATCACCGCCGTTCTCTTAGTATGCAAGACCCTGAGTTTTGTGCGGGATATGCTGCTGGCGAACTATCTGGGCGCGTCGGAGCTGTCCGATGTGTTTCTGGCAAGCTCAGGCGTGCTGTTTCTGTTCACCTCGTTCATTCTCTCGCCCTTTTCAGTCGCATACTTGCCCATCGCCACGGAGCACTACCTTCGCGACCCCGAGCAGGGAAGAAGTTCCTTTTTGGGCAAGATCTACGGCGCTGCGTTTTCCTTGGGCATGATTTTTCTTTTGGTCATGCTTCTGTTTCTCCGCCCGCTGGTGGAACTGATGGTCCCCGGCTTCAGCCCGGAGGCCAAGGAGCAGCTGGCAAATATGCTTCTCTTCCAGCTGCCGGCTGTCCTGTTCGTGATGCTCTCCGGCGTAGTGGGGGGCAATCTGCGGCTTTTGGGACGGCTGAACCTTGCGGAGTCTTCCAACGGCGTGATCGCGCTGGTGTATGTGCTCTATCTGCTGCTGTTCCGCCATCATATCACAGCGGCGGGCCTAGGCCTGAGCACGGTCGCCGCCTACGGCGCGTCACTTTTGCTGTGCGCGGCTGCGGCTGCTCGCGGCGGGATCCCGCTGCGCCTGCGCAGGTTCTCCCGTAAGGATCCTGAGATCCGGGCGATCTTCCTTGCCATGCTGCCCTCTATGCTTGCCGGCTGTGTCAAGCAGGTCAATGCGCTGGTGGACTGCGTTGTGGCGTCTCTGCTGGACAGCGGCAGCGTCACCATTCAGTCCTACGCCAGCAAAATGACGGTCACCGAGGTGGGGCTGATCTCCACCGCTGTGAGCATGGTGATCTTCGCGCAGGCCTCCCGCCTCAGCGCGGAGCACGATACCGGCGGCCTTGAGGAGCTAGTCAGTTCCGGCCTGAAATTTGTCAGTTTTCTGGTCATTCCCTGCTGTGTGGGAACGATCCTCTACCGCTATGAGATCATCTCCGTTCTCTTTGGCCGGGGCGCTTTCACGCAGGAAAATGTGCGACTCACCGCTAACACCATGATGATCTACGCCGCCGGTATGCTCGGCGCGGGTATTGAGGATGTGCTTTCCCGCACGATGCATGCAACCAAGCACCGGAAATTTCCCGCCATGTTAGGCGCCGTGAGCATGCTGCTCAATGCCGTCTTAAATCTGCTGCTCTACCGGCCCTTCGGGGTGTACGGCCTCGCGGCCGCGTCCTCGGCGGTGCTTCTTCTGAAAATTCCGTTTTACGCCGCGTACACCCACCGCAGGATCATTCCGTTTACCGATGGGCGCGGCATCGTGAAAAATATTCTCCTGACTACCGCGCTGGCCTTTGCCGCCTGTTTCCTGTCTCTTCCGGTCAAGAGCTTAGTCCTTAGTCATACCGGCAGCACGTTTGCCGGGCTTTTATCTGGAGCCGCTGTTGCCGCGGTGCTGTATCTCTCTGCCGCCCTGCTGACGCAGAAGGACCTTCGTGCAAAGCTGCTGCGGCGGTAAAGTTACCGGAAAGGCGATTATCGTTGAAGACGGCGTCTGGATCGGCGCAAACTGTACCATTCTCCCCGGGATGAGGATCGGTTCCGGCTGCGTGATCGGTGCGGGGAGTATCATTTCCAAAGACTGCGCCCCGCATTCTTTGTATATGGGCAATCCGGCTGTTAAAATCAAAGACCTGCCGAAGTGATCTCCGCCTCCTTCCGATTCCTCTTGGTCTGGAGGTGGAGGATATGCGCGAACTTCCCAAGATCACCACGCTGGAAGTTTTTTTAGCCGCCGCGGCCCGTATACTGGCCTGTATAAAGCAGACGGAGTCGCGCAACACGGCAGAGTAATCCGCGTTTTGAACGAGCGCGTATTCTGCCACATCTTGGATGATATAAGGTCGATATTTTCAATCTGTAAGTCTCAAGGGAGGGCTTAACGTAATGGGAACAGTCTATTTTGTGCATTGTATCGACACGGAGGGGCCGTTGATGGAGGCGCCCGATGTGCCGTTCCAGATGATCAAGCGGGTGTTTGGCTTAGACATTCCCGCCAGCAGTGAAAATCTTCGCAAACTCCGAAAGGGTGAGATGCCGCTAAATGGCTTGGAGCAGAGCGTTGCGGATCTGGTTGACCCGCGGAAGATGTGTTTGGGGACATGGACGGAGATCGACCGATCCCTGGAAGTCATTACCTCGCCGGATTACCGACGGGAACTGCCAGATTCAATGGGCGGTGGCTGGAAGTACACCTGGTGCTGTGTCAACCACACCGGATTCCATGGGGAAAACCCCCGGCACCGGGATGCAGGCTATAACAACATTTATGACCACTACCGCCGTATGGTTGACGAACAGCAATCCGGTGACGTGATCGGCTTTCACTATCATCCACTGCCTCTGTCCGGCAATTTTCATGACTCCGGAACCGCTTATTGGGGCGGGGAGAATTTGAATCAGATCCTCGCCCATGCCGTTTTGGACCGGCACTGGTTCCCCAGTGTTTTCCGTCCCGGCTTCAATACCGAGCGGCCGGATGCCAACTGGTTTTTAGAGCAATGGATCCCCTTCGATTATGCGAATAACGCGATTTGCCGGCAAAACTCTGACCAACCCGACCTTACGGCGGGACGCTTTGGCGACTGGCGCCGTGCGCCTGCCCAGTGGCGTCCTTATCATCCTTCTCATGACGATTATCAAACCGAGGGAAATTGCCGCAGATCGATCTTCCGCATTTTAAATATGTACGCGCGGGTCTGTGAGATCCAGGAAAGTGATATTCGAGAAGGTTTCGAACGTGCTAAGAATGGCGAGGATACTGTAATTGCAGTGGCGGATCACGATTATAAGGACATGAAATTTGATATTGACCGGGTTCGTGAAATGCTGCGCACGGTTACAGCGGACTACCCGGAGGTGCCGTTTGTTTATACGGACGGCATTACCGCTGCGCGAAAGGTTTTGGGGCTGAAGCCTGCCGCGCCCGGACTTCAGCTGCGGCTGGACCGCTCGGGTATTTTCCCACGCTTGGAAATCACGGCAGAAGAGAATCTCTTTGGTCCGCAGCCCTTCCTAGCCATACGCTCCGGAAATACCTATCATTGGGATAATCTGGACTTTGCTGATGACCATGTGTGGAGCTATACCTTTGACTCCAACACGATAGAGCTGTCTAATGTGCGGAATATCGGCGTAGCCGGTAACAGCACCTCCGGTGTGGCGGAGGTTTGCACATTGGACCCCGCAACGATGGAGGCAAGCCATACTGTTTGGAATCAGTAAAAAGTGAGTCAGCCGTGCCTCCAAAAGCATAGATTTTAATGGAAGCGAGAATGAAAAATGGAGTTTCACGCTCTCTGCATTCAACCGGCCCATACTGTACAGCAAGCTTTGCGCCAGCTTGACCAAACCGGGAAAAAGATCCTCTTCCTCACCGATGCCGCCGGGCATCTCACCGCCGCGCTGACGGACGGCGACGTGCGGCGCTACCTGCTCGCCGGCGGCACGCTGGAGGACAGCGCGGCAAACGCCGGTAACCACCACCCCATCGCCGCCAGCAGCAGGGAGGAGGCGCTCCGCCTGCTGGCCCGGCACGGCTGCGTTGCCGTACCAGTGCTGGACGGGGAGGGGTGCATCACGGACATCGTGCTGGAGGGGGAGCGCCAGACGGAGCCCTGCGCCGCCCTCGGTCTGCCTGTGGTCATCATGGCGGGCGGCAAGGGCACGCGCCTTGAGCCGTACACCAAAATTCTGCCCAAGCCCCTGATCCCGGTGGGAGATCTGCCCATCATGGAGCACATCATGCGGCAGTTCCGGCAGTATGGCTGCACGGAGTTTCACGGCATCGTGAACTACAAAAAACAGCTGATCAAGGCCTATTTCAGTGAAAATGAGGAACATTTCAACACCGTCTGGTACGATGAGGACAAGCCCTTGGGCACAGGCGGCGGGCTGAGCCTGCTGAAAGGGAAGCTCTCCGGCACTTTCTTCCTCACCAACTGCGACCTGCTTATCTTCACCGACTACGAAAAGTTGCTGCGCTTCCACCGGGAGAGCGGCAGCGCCGTCACAATGGTCTGCGCGGAAAAGCGCGTCACCATTCCCTACGGCGTTGTCGAAACGGGGGAGGGCGGCGTCATCACCGCCATGCGGGAGAAACCGGCGTTCCAGTTCCTGACCAACACCGGGTTGTATCTGGTGGAGCCGGAGGTGCTGGGGGACATCGGGGAGGACGAGGTCTGTCTCTTATACACATCTCCGAGCCCACGAGACCGGAGCCTATCTCG